>Ga0209599_10000246_pt1 | contig 38225 bp, 35 predicted proteins | sample Shrwel_input2_FT_FD_187534 | JGI IMG/M metagenome (GOLD analysis project Ga0209599, IMG submission 187534) | Subsurface microbial communities from deep shales in Ohio, USA - Utica-3 well 1 S input2 FT (SPAdes) (version 2) ...
GTCGTATACCATTAAAATGAACAAGGAATGCAGCCATTGTGGTTTGCATTATCAAATAGAACCTTCCTTTTTTTATGGTTCTATGTATGTAAGTTATGGATTAGGGGTTGCATTTGGTGTAGCAGCTTTTATCATTTTTTATTTCTTCCTGAAAACCGATTTAAAAACGGCATTCATTGGGATTTGTGGAACTCTTTTAGGTTTCATGCCGGTCATCATGCGCCTTTCTAGAAACATTTGGATTAATTTCTTTATCAGCTATGACAAAGATTGGGCTTCTAAAAAAGCAAATCCTTAATATCTAGAAAAATATTATTTCGAATTCTTATTAAATCGCGCAATATTGATTTGATTATCAAGCGGTGTTCCTTTTTCGATATTCTCAAACAAAGCTTTTGCCAACCAAGGTCCTAACATAACCCCTCTTGTTCCCAAACCATTTAGTACATGAAGATTATTGTATTTAGGATGAGAACCTACAAGAGGTCTCCTGTCTTTTACGGTAGGACGAACCCCTGCAAAATGAGAAATAATTTCAAAGTCACAATCAATCAGTTCTTTGAGGTTGTCCACTAATTCCTTCTTACCTTCTTCGGTTGGAGTATTAGTCTTATCCTCCCAATTATAAGTCGCACCAACTTTGAACATATCATTACCGATTGGAAGTATAAAAATACTGGCTTTTAAAATGACATCGAGATTTAAATTGGGCGCTTTGATAATAATCAGTTCACCCTTCGTACCATCTAAAGGCAAAGTATTGAAATACGGATTGGCGTGCATACCAAAACCTTCAGAAAAAATGACATTTTTGGCTTTTATGCCTTTATAACAAACACCATCATCATACCATTCTAACGAAGCATAGTCGAAGGATTCGTTGACAAACTTATTTGAATTGGACAAATATTGAATATAACTATCCAACAAAATGGCTACATCAACATAACCGGTTTGCAACACTTCACCAAAACCAAACACCGAAGAGATCGATTGGTATTGCTTGTGAATAATTTCCGTTGATAAAAAAGGATTTAAATTAGGTTTGTCAGCGGCCTGAAACCAATTATTTTGTTCTTCTATAGAGGCAAATTTTCTATACACTGGAATAGGAAAATCAAATTCGGTTACAATTCTTGCTGCAATTTTTTTATAAAAAGGCAAAGCAAAATCCAATTGTTCTTTGGCTTTCCAAACTTCACTGAAACGTTTTAAAATAACAGGATTATATAAACCTCCAGCAATTCGGGAAGAATTGGTCGAATAATTTTCGTATACCACAAATGATTTATTATGTTGTAATGCCAATTCTGCAAAACAAACTCCAGCAATTCCGGAACCAACAATGATGTAATCTAACATAGTACAAAAGTAAAAAACTCTTACCGAATGGTAAGAGTTTTTATGAAATTGGAGAAATTAATTATTAGTAATTCCACATATCTTGCTCGAAATCACGAATTTTATTCTTAACTCTTTCTGATTCAATCAACTGCATCAAAGAGTTGTCTTTCATGTATTTTGAAATTTCTCTATCGTTATACACATTTTCTTCTTTGTAAGTAAGTGCGTTAAAACGACGTGAGTTCAACAAATGATCGAAAGAGATAGGCATAGATGAGTTTCTCTCATTAAATGCTTTCCACTCGTGTAAAACTTCACGAGCATCTGGATAGAATACCCAGAACAAATCGATATAATCTTTTTCTTCTTCAGATTTACCCATAGTATAAACATCTGGAATAACAGGACAAATACCTAAAATTCTGTAACGCAAATCTGATTGTCTTTTGTCGAAATACCAAAGACCTACAACTCTATAATCAGAAACATCCTGAGATGTTAAGTCTGTTTTATTGATATACTCAGGAGAAATGAATTTAGTAGCTGCAACTTGTTTTGTTTCAACACCTATTTTCTTTCTCTTTTTACCAGTTCCTTGATAAATAGGCACTTCAACAGTTCTTGAGCGGTAAGCATCAATATCTGTATTCATTTCTTCTCTACCAGCATCTGTTGTATCTATCTTAGTCAAAGAAGCATTAATATCTTTTAATGTTTTCTTTTCTCTAAAATAACTGTCATTGTACACTTCAGTAATTTTTCCAGACTTGATCCCTTTTACCAATACATCATACAAAGAACGACGATCGTTACCAATACTTACTGTATCGATAGGGTAATATAAAGGGAAATTGATTCTTTCATCAAGGTCAATAATTTCCCACACTTTTTTAGACATTAAGATATCTCTATCGTCAATGTAACCATAATCTAATGGCTTATCATTATCTTTAAGCTGTTGAGCTGCTGATTTTAACCCAATTTCTTTAGGTGTTTTAGCATTCAACAAGTTAGATTGACCGAAAGAAGATGTACTTCCGGCAATTAAAACAGCTAATAATAAATTTCTCCAATTCATAATTTTCTATTTGAGGCGTTTAAAAACTTAAACGAAATTTATATTATATTATTGTACTTCATAAGTACAAGTAGACACACGCTTAGCTACTTGGTCAATTCCTGAGAAACTAGCTTTAATTTCTGAAATTACAACCACATCACCACGTTGTGCTTTGTTGATAGCCGCTTGTGCTCTACCATCCATTTTGCTACCAGAAACTACAATTGTAGGTTGTCCAGGAACTTTAACATTGAACTGCGTTACATTTACCGTTACAGGGAAATCGAAATCTTCCATCACAGCAGAAATTGAACATACAGCTAAGTTAGATTTAGAACCTTTAGCAGCAACCTCACCACGAATTTTTCCAGTAGGAGCTGGCAAACCTTTAATTCTGAATTCTTTTTTATCAGAAACCACTTTACCATCAGGTAATTTAGCTGATACATTGATCATTACTGACGCACCTGAACCCGCTCTTAACACATATTTACCGTTTCCAGTTTTTGACATACCTGGCGCAGAAGCGTTCACGTTATTGTCAGCCACTCCAGCAAAAGAGATAGACATTGGGTTAGGAACTCCACGGTAAACTACGTTCATTTTATCAGCAGAAATAGTCGCTGAATTTGGACGAGGTACCACCACATATTTTCCTTCGAATTTTAAAGGAATCGTTTTTCCATCTTCTAAGAAAGTAAACTGACCATTAATGTTTTGCTCCCCTACACCACCTGCAGTAGTAGAAATAATTGCTTGACCATTTTCTAATTTACCAGGCCCTTGGAAAGATGTTGGTTTAGTGTTTTCGTCATAACGACCTAAAACTACTTTCCCTTTAACCGCTTCTCCTTGGAAATAAGCATTTTTTTCTAAAACCACAATTGCTTGATAATTGCTATAAGAAGCAGCTTGAACCGCCGCTTTTCCTAAAGCTGCACTAATTACATCAGATTCAGCTTTTTTAGCATCATTTTGCCAAGCAGATAACTTAGCTAATGAAGCAATTGCAGGGAACCCTTTAAAATGATAATTTAAGTATTTATCTTTTAATCCCTCTTTATTAGCAACATCCGATAAATCGAATTTTTTGGTAACTTCATTTAGGATAGCTGCATATTTTTTCTCATTACCCAAAGCTGCTTTCATTTCATTTTTGAATGTTTCGATAGCTGCTACAACTTCTTTACCTCTTTTAGAATAACCTTCACCAGTAAACCAGCTGTTATCTAAATTATCGGCTTTATCCATTGCTTCATATGGTAGTTTTCCTTCTTCAGGTTCTACACCTACTAAAACTTCAGCTTTTAAAGTTTCAACAAAAGAGTAAAACTTTTTAGTAGCTGCTTCCACTTTATGAGCAGTGGCTGCAGCAACAGCGAATTCTCCTTTTGCTTCTGTTGCTTTAGTATCTAAAGCCAACATCATTTGCTCATTAGTAGCTTTAGCTGACGTATTAGCGCCTTCGAATTTTTCATTCATCAAACCGAAAGCAGATAATACTTCTTTTGACATATTCATTGCCAACATCGCGATGAAAACCAAGTACATAAGGTTAATCATCTTCTGTCTAGGGGTTAATTTTCCTCCTGCCATTTTTTTTTAATTAGTTTTGTTATTAAAATAAATTTTAGTTCAGAAAACTAATTATCCTCTGTTACTCATTGCAGAAAGCATACCTCCATAAACATTGTTCAACGAAGCAATGTTAGAAGTCATAGATTGCATTTGCTCTTTAAGTTTAGCTGCATTCTCAGCGATTTCTTTATTAGCTTCTGCATTACGAGCAGCGCTATCTAATTGTAATTTATATAATCCATTCAATGATTCCATTGATGCAGCAGCAGCTGTCATTTCTTCAGCATATTTTTTCTGAGAAGCCATAGCATCAACTGTTGGGGAGATACCTTTTGCAGCTCCTTCGAAATTTTTAATGCTATTTCCTAAGCTTGCCATTAATTCACCATCAATTTTGGCTTCTTTAAGCATTGCATCTAATTTTTGCGACAATAAACCTTGCGCTTCTTTTGGATCTTCTTTCGCCTTTTTAGCACTTGGATTTCCTCCTGCTAATTCAGGATACACCAAAGACCAATCTAAATCATTCTCAACTGGTTCAAATGCAGATAATGCGAAAATAAAAGCCTCAGTTAACAAACCTATAGACAACATTAACGTCCCTGTTAAAGGTCCTAATTCGAAGTGAGTGATTTTAAATAATGCTCCGATGATTACAACTGCCGCTCCCATACCGTAAGCGAAATTCATTGCTTTTTTGCTTAAAATTGCCATAATAAAAATTTAGTTAAGTTAATATAATAATTGTTGTTTGGTTTTTTTTAATTATTTCCCAGCATTACCTGTTACGTCTGTTCCCATGTAATCCTGAATAGTTCTGAATCCGATATAACTTCTCGCAGAATCGGCATATTCAAAATCACGAGTACTCACTTGTAGGTAGTAAGCAACATCTTTCCAAGAACCACCACGAGTTACCTTACGCATGTTGTTTAAATCGGAAACATTTGGATTCATAGTTGAAACGAATTCATAAGCTGTAGGATCATATGCAGAGTCTGTCCATTCAGCAACATTACCCGCCATGTTGTACAACCCATAATCATTAGGCTCATACGCATCTACTTCTACAGTATACAAAGCTTGATCTGCTGCATAATCTCCACGAACAGGCTTGAAGTTGGCCAAATAACAACCTCTGTCATTTTTAGCATAAGGACCTCCCCAAGGATAAGTTCCTGACTCAAGACCTCCACGAGCTGCATATTCCCATTCTGCTTCAGTAGGCAGTCTGTATGTGCTCACAAAATCTTGATGGCGTTTTTTTCTAGCCTCATTGTGATGTAATGTTCTCCATGCACAAAACGCTTTTGCTTGCTTCCAGCTAACTCCAACTACCGGATAATCTCCATAAGCTTGGTGCCAGAAATAGTCATTATGCATTGGCTCATTGTATGAATAAGCGAAATCTTTAATCCAAACTGTAGTATCAGGATAGATTGCCACTTCTTCTTTTTTGATAAATTCTTTTCTCTTACCTACTTTAGCTTTAGCAGCCGCTTGAATATCCATCCAAGAATAACGGAACTTCAATTTGTTCACATCAATAGTTCTCAAACCATTGTATGCTTCCTCAGCAGGAATATACATTGAATCCATTACTTCAGCATAGTAAGCATCCGGATATTCTCCAGTTTTATATTTTATAGGTGTTTTTTTGTTAAGTTTTCTACCAGCGTAAGGATCATCACCAGTACCAATACTATAATAATTATCATACATATACTTGTCGTACACCGACATATTAGTGGTATCTGCATCTAAAAACGCATAATCCGCTATACTTCCTCCTTTAGAAGATTTTGAGTTAGGATCGTTTTTTTGTCCTAATTCGTCAGCAGTAATAGCCAATTTGGTTCTAACAACTGAATCTCTTACCCAGTGCACAAATTGTCTGTACTCACTGTTAGAAATTTCTGTTTCATCCATGTAAAACGAACGAACTGTTACCGTTTTTGTTGGTGCATCTTGCACATTTGCTAAATCATCATCGGATTTACCCATAATAAAAGCTCCTCCAGGAATTAATGTCATTCCAAAAGGTTTTTCAGGATGCCAAGCTTTACCTTTAACACCTACCAACTGTCCTTTATCACTTGATCCTCCACAGCTAGCTAAAAAAGAAACCAACACTGCTAATAAAATGAACTTCTTCATATAAATTTGGGTTTGTATGTATTCATATACTTTTAAGGGCGTAAACCTATTTATTTATTTTTAAAAAAACAATTTTTTTATTAAAAAAAGGTTAAAAATTCACTAAATAAGATTTTTGCGTTGCGCTTTCCACCATCTTTCAGGAACATTCCCTGCGCAAGCCTCTAAATAATCCTCATTAGTGCAAGGCAATAACGTAGCTTTTTTTAATTTATTGTTTGTATTGGATATAAATGGTATTTCTATCCACCAACGCTCTGTTTTATTGCTTTTATAAAAAATTAATTCCTCTTCTAAAGTAACAATATATTTGATATATTCTTCTTTAGATCCAAATGGATATTCATTGGATCTGTAATGAAAACCTTCAATAAAATACCAAAGAATTTGAGCAATTAAATTCGCCTCTGCTATGGTATTCTCATGATTAAAAACCCCAAAAGAACTTACCTTATCACTAATTCCTGCGTAACGCGAAAAAGCACAAACTTCTTTTCCGTTAAATCCGTTAGGCACAAATTTACTGAAATTTCCTGAATCTGAAGACTTTACCGCCGTCAAATCAACCGAAACCAAATCGGCATCGCGAAAAACAGGCTCCGCAATAGCTGGGTTAGCACAAACTTCTCCAAGACGATACGCATCAAAATATAACTTTTCAATCAAATCAATTTCTTCTTGGGAATTGTAATAGGTTTGAAAACCAACATTGCTAAAGTTAAACAAATTATTTGGTTCTTCGACAATCATTTTGGTCAAATAAGAATCTGCCGTCAAACTGTTTTCTTTAGCAAAATCAAATTTACTGTCTACCGAGACCACATTTACCATTTGCTCTAATTGATCGTAAGCACGATACATGGCATATGTTAAATCCTGAGAACCTCCGATTATAATTGGAACAATTTGATTTTTAATCAAATACGTCATTGCGTTTTTCAACACATAATAGCTATCCTCGATTTCATTTCCTGCCACAATATTGCCTAAATCAACTATTTGAGCCGACCAATTTCCTGGGAATAACGAGTAAAACTCTTTGCGAATGGCCGTCAAATCAACTTGATTATTATCTAACCCCAAGCCCCGATTTTCAAGAACGCCAATAATCGCTATTTTAGCAGATTCTACCTTTGGGAAATCGGTCTCGGTATGAAACACCGTTTTCTTACCCAAAGTTTGCGGTGACAAACGCTGAATGAATTCGATTACTTCTTCAGAAACGGGTTGAAAAAAATCAAAAACCATGTCTTATTTCTTTTTTGCTGGTGTTTTTTTAGTAGCTGATTTCTTAGCTGCAGGCTTTTTTGCTGCTGCTTTTTTGGCAGGGGCTTTTGCCTCAATAAGTTCTTTTACTTTATCTAAAGTCAAAGCAGCCGCATCAACATCTTTACTCAGTTCAATTTTAATTTTCCCTTTGGTAATTACCGAACGGCCCCAACGTGCTTTCTCTACCTTAATGCCTTCTTCTTCCCAATTGTGAATTACTTTATCGATGTCTTTTTGGATTTTATCTTCAATCAATTCAACCAAATCCGATTGCGATAAATTGTCAAAATTGTATTTTTTATTAACATTGATAAAAATTCCATTCCATTTGATAAATGGTCCGAAACGCCCAACTCCTTTTTGAATGTCCATACTTTTGTATTGCCCAATTGGAGCATCAGCTTGGTTTTTCTCATCAATTAATTCTTGCGCTCTTTCCAATGTAACATCTAACGGCTCCTCGCCTTTTGGCAACGAAATAAAAGTTTTTCCGAAACGTACATACGGCCCAAAACGACCATTGCTTACTTCTACTTCTTCTCCTTTATATGTTCCTAGATTTTTAGGCAATAAAAATAAATTCAGTGCTTCTTCCAAAACAATGGTGCTAATATTTTGTTCGGTACGCAAGCTTGCGAATTGCTTGTTCTCATCATCAGCTTCTCCAATTTGCACCATGGGACCAAATTTCCCTAAACGAACCGAAACTTGCTTACCTGATTTTGGATCAATTCCTAGGATACGCTCACCGCTTTCACGGTCGGCATTTTTCTCAACATCTTGTACATTCGGATGGAAATGACTGTAAAAATCATTCATCATTTTGGCCCATTCTATATTTCCTTCAGCGATTTCATCAAAATCCTGTTCCACTTTCGCGGTGAAGTTGTAATCTAAAATCGTTTCAAAGTTTTTAACCAAGAAATCATTTACAATGATACCAATATCGGTCGGCACTAATTTCCCTTTGTCGGAACCAACATTTTCAGTTAAAACCTGCGAAGTCACTTCGGCATTTTTTAACACCATTTGATTGTATTTTCTTTCTTGTCCTTCAAAGTTTCCTTTTTCTACATAATTTCTGTTGATAATCGTAGAAATCGTTGGCGCATAGGTAGACGGACGTCCAATTCCTAATTCCTCTAGTTTTTTAACCAAAGAAGCTTCGGTATATCGGGCGGCAGCTCTCGAAAAACGCTCTGTAGCTGTAATATAATTATTTTTTAAATTTTCATTTACTCTCAATGCTGGTAGCATACCTTCTTCTTGCTCATCTTCGTCGTCATGTCCTTCTAAATATACTTTTAGAAAACCTTCAAATTTGATTACTTCACCAGTGGCTGTAAACGTTTCTTTATGGTTATTGGCTTCAATTTTTACATTGGTACGCTCCAATTGCGCATCACTCATTTGAGAAGCCAAGGTTCTTTTCCAAATTAGATCATACAAACGAGCCTGATCTCTGTCGATATCAATCGTATGACGTGACATATCGGTAGGACGAATCGCTTCGTGCGCCTCTTGCGCTCCTTTTGATTTGGTGTTGAAATTTCTCGGTTTGCTGTATTCTGCACCATAATAACTGGTAATTTCAGCTTGTGCTGCACTCATAGCTTCTTGAGAAAGATTAACACTATCAGTTCTCATGTAGGTAATTAACCCCGCTTCATACAAACGTTGTGCAATCTGCATGGTAATTCCTACTGGCAAATACAATTTACGCGCCGCTTCCTGTTGTAAGGTTGACGTTGTAAAAGGTGCTGCCGGTGTTTTTTTGGTAGGTTTGGTTTCTAAATCACCTACTTTATAGGTAGAACCAATATTTTGTTTTAAGAAATTTTCGGCTTCGGTTTTGGAAGCAAAGTTTTTAGGCAATTTGGCTTTGAATGATTTACCAGCTTCATTGGTAAACTCGGCAGTAATACTATAAGACGCTTCCGCTTTGAAATTTTGAATTTCACGCTCACGCTCCACAATTAAACGAACCGAAACCGATTGTACACGTCCAGCCGACAAACCACCTTTTACTTTTTTCCAAAGTACTGGAGATAATTCATACCCCACTAATCGATCCAATACACGACGTGCTTGTTGCGCATTAACTAAATTATAATTAATTCCTCGTGGGTTTTCGATAGCTTTTTGAATCGCCGATTTGGTAATTTCATGAAAAACTATACGTTTAGTTTTGTTTGGATCTAATTTTAATTCTTCCGCCAAGTGCCATGAAATAGCCTCTCCCTCGCGGTCCTCATCGGAAGCCAACCAAACCATTTCAGCTCCTTTCGACAAATCTTTTAGTTTTTTAACCAATGCCTTTTTATCGGCAGAAACTTCGTATTTAGGTTTAAAATCATTGGCTACATCTACTCCAATTTCCTTAGAAGGCAAATCGGCAATGTGACCATAACTGGATTCTACTTGATAATCTTTCCCTAAAAATTTCTCGATTGTTTTTGCCTTTGCAGGGGACTCAACGATGACTAAATTCTTTGCCATTTGTATTTTTGTTTGTTCGGCAAAAGTAGATTTTTTTTTTAAATATTAACTTTATCCTATTTTTTTTAAGTTGAACGGCATTATTTCATCGACTTACTCCAGCACTATCGCTACTGCAAATAAATTGTTAAAGAAATCTGCCATCTTGTCAGAAACTAGATTTTAGTATTATATTTGCAGACATTTTTAGACGCAAAGGCAAAACATGGAAAAGGAAATAGATGAAAAGAAACAAGGTACTAGCCTAGTTTTACAAGAAAAAGAAGGAAATACAAAGAAACTTTTCATAGAAAGTTACGGCTGTGCTATGAATTTTTCGGATAGTGAAATCGTAGCTTCCATCTTAACCGAACAAGGTTATAACACCACACAAAACTTAGAAGAAGCCGACTTAGTATTAGTCAACACTTGTTCTATTCGTGACAAAGCAGAAATGACTGTCCGTAAACGATTGGAAAAATACAACGCCGTAAAGCGTAGTATTAATCCAGGAATGAAAGTGGGTGTTTTAGGCTGCATGGCCGAACGTTTAAAAAGTCAATTTTTAGAAGAAGAAAAAATAATTGATTTGGTTGTAGGACCAGATGCTTATAAAGATTTACCCAATCTTTTAAAAGAAGTAGAAGAAGGTCGTGATGCCATAAATGTGATTTTATCGAAAGATGAAACCTATGGCGATATTGCCCCTGTGCGTCTAAATTCGAACGGAATTAACGCTTTTGTATCCATTACTCGTGGTTGTGATAACATGTGTACCTTTTGCGTCGTGCCTTTCACGCGTGGTCGTGAGCGCAGTCGTGAACCACAATCTATTATTGAAGAAATTCAGGATTTATGGGACAGAGGTTTTAAAGAAATTTGCTTATTGGGTCAAAATGTAGACAGTTACCTTTGGTATGGTGGTGGTTTGAAAAAAGACTACGACAAAGCTACTGAAATGCAAAAAGCCACTGCCGTTGATTTTGCGCAATTGCTTGAAATGTGCGCGCAGCAATTTCCAAAAATGCGTTTCCGCTTTTCGACTTCGAATCCTCAAGACATGCACGAAGAGGTATTGCATGTAATTGCGAAATATGACAACATTTGCAACTACATTCACTTACCGGTTCAATCTGGCAGTACTCGAATATTAAAAGAAATGAATCGCCAACACACCCGTGAAGAGTATATGGAATTGGTAGATAAAATCAAACGCATTATTCCGGGTTGTTCTATTTCACAAGATATGATTACTGGTTTCCCAACCGAAACAGAAGAAGACCATCAAGACACTTTGAGTTTAATGGAATATGTACAATATGACTTTGGTTATATGTTTGCCTATTCGGAAAGACCAGGAACGTTAGCGGCTCGTAAAATGGAAGACGATGTACCAGAACCTGTTAAAATGCGTCGATTACAAGAAGTAGTCGATTTACAACAAGAAATCAGCGCCAAGCGCACCGCTCGTTTTGTTAATCAAACGGTAGAAGTATTGATTGAAAAAGAATCAAAAAAATCAGATGCGCATTGGTCGGGAAGAATTTCCGAGAATGTGGTGACTGTTTTTCCAAAAGAAAATTACAAACCTGGTGATTTCGTATTAGTAAAAGTAACCGATTGCACCACAGCCACTTTGATTGGTGAAGCGATTGGATACTCAGAAATGAATTAAATTTCGGCCAAAAAATAAAACATGGAATCAATTCAAAGCATAAAACAACGATTTGAGATTATTGGGAACGACCCAAAATTGAACCGTGCCATTGAAAAAGCCATCCAAGTGGCTCCTACTGATATTTCCGTTTTAGTTACCGGTGAAAGTGGCGTTGGAAAAGAAAGCATTCCAAAAATTATTCATTCGCTATCGCACCGAAAACACGGGAAATACATTGCAGTAAACTGCGGAGCGATTCCGGAAGGAACGATAGATAGCGAATTATTCGGGCACGAAAAAGGCTCCTTTACTGGCGCTACAGCTACTCGCGAAGGCTATTTTGAAGTAGCCGATGGCGGAACTATTTTCTTAGATGAAGTTGGCGAGTTACCCCTTACCACTCAAGTTCGTTTGTTGCGTGTGTTAGAAAACGGTGAATTTATAAAAGTAGGTTCCTCACAAGTCCAAAAAACCAATGTTAGAATTGTAGCAGCGACCAATGTAAATATGGCCGATGCCATTGAAAAAGGTAAATTTCGTGAAGACTTATTTTATCGTTTAAGTACCGTAGATATTCTACTACCGCCTTTACGTGAAAGAAAGGAAGATATCCATATTTTGTTTCGAAAATTTGCTTCCGATTTTGCACACAAATATAAAATGCCTCCAATTAAATTAGAGGATCAAGCCGTCAATTATTTGGTAAAATACCGTTGGAGTGGAAATATTCGCCAACTGCGTAATGCCGCCGAACAAATTTCGGTTTTAGAAACCAATCGCGATATTTCGTTACAGACTTTAACGTCCTACTTACCCGCTGAAGGCAGTAATTTACCTTCGGTAATTGGAAAAAAGTCGGAAAATGATTTTTCCACCGAAAGAGATATTTTATACAAAGTGCTTTTTGACATGAAAAGTGACTTGAATGACTTGAAAAAACTGACGTTAGAACTGATGAAAAACGGTGCCAAAGTGCAAGACATTAATCCGAGTTTGATTCAAAAAGTATACGGCAATAAAGAAAACGAAAGCGAAATCTCATTTGAAGAAACCCCAAGAGCCGCCGTTATTGCCAATGATATTGAAGAAGATTTTGAGGATGATGACGATTACATTTTTGCCGATACCATCGAGGAAGAAGATTCACTTCGATTGGATCAAAAAGAAATCGAATTAATCAAAAAAGCCCTAGAACGCAACAAAGGAAAACGAAAAGCCGCTGCCGATGAATTGGGAATTTCAGAAAGAACCTTGTACCGCAAAATCAAACAGTTCGATTTGTAATCTCAATTTAATATCTTTGGAACACTAAAAATGAAAAAAACATACTACATATTACTGGCTCCTTTATTTTTACTCCTAAACAGTTGTGGAATCTACAACTTTTCCGGTACCGGAAAAATAGATGCCAAAACCTTTCAGGTAAATACGTTTCAGAATGTATCCGAACTGATTGAACCTGGAATTGACCGAGAGTTTACCCTTAAATTACAGGATCTAATTCAGAATCAAACCAATTTGAATCTGACTTCAACCAATGCAGATTTGACCTATGAAGGTGAAATTGTAGACTACCGGATTTCGCCTATGACGGCTACAGCCGACTTAAAAGCAGCGCAAAACAGACTTACGATTACAATTAACCTCCGCTTTTCAAACAAAAACAAACCTGAAGAAGATTTTGAAAAACGATTTTCCTTTTTTCACGATTATCCAGGCGACGCACAGTTAACCGGAGCACAACTTAGAACCGCTCTTGACGAAATTTTCGAGCGTATCACACAAGATATGTTTAACGATACTTTGGCCAAATGGTAAGCGAAATGAATACCTCCGATTTTACCTATTTGCTCAACAAACCGGATGCTATAAATCATAGTCAGATTACTGATTTAGAAAAAATTCTAACGGAGTATCCGTATTTTCAAAGCGCGAGGAGTTTATATTTAAAAGGGCTTTACAACCAAGACAGTTTCAAATATAATTCGGCCTTAAAATTAACAGCAAGCCATACTACTGATCGAAGTGTGTTGTTTGATTTTATCACTTCCGAGCATTTTACAGGCATTCAAAAAGCCTTTTTTCAGGAAAAAGAAAATCAACTATTATCAATTCCGGTAGTTGATAGTGCTATTATCAAAACCGAAACCACTTTGGCGACAGAAGAAACTATTGTGGAAGAACCAAAAACTGAAAATACCCTTGAACAATCGATTATCTCTTCTATAAAAGAAGCAGAAGAACATACTATTATTGAAGAGCGAACAAAAGAAATTCAAGAAAAAACCGACTCATCGCTTGAAGAAAAATTAGAAATAGGAAAACCGTTAGAATTCAAACCTTCCGAGACCCACTCATTTCAGGAATGGCTTCAGTTATCCAAATTCAAACCCATTACAAGAGAAGAGCAGGAAGGAGACAACGCTTCATTGATTTCAAAATATGAATTAATCGATAAATTTATTGAGGCCAATCCGAAGATTATGCCCCCAAAAGAAGACACTCCTACTCCCAGCTATACACAAAAAAAAGAGGACACTTCTTACCTGATGACCGAGACGTTAGCAAAAATTTACTTGGAACAAAAAAAATTCAGTAAAGCAATTCAAGCTTATGAAATTTTAATTTTGAAATATCCAGAAAAAAGTAGTTTATTTGCAAACCGAATTTCGGATATAAAAGAATTACAACAAAATAACAATAAATAACAATGAGTACATTTTCAATTTTTTTAGTATTAATCACGATTGTTTGTTTTTTATTAATCGTAGTTATTATGGTACAAAACCCTAAAGGTGGAGGATTATCATCTACTTTTGGAAGTTCATCACAAATGGGTGGTGTTCAAAAAACAACTGATTTCTTAGATAAAAGTACTTGGTATTTAGCCGGAACTTTAATCGCTTTAATATTATTATCAAGTTTAAGTTTTAACGGAAGCACGAGTGATACAGGTTCTAAAGTAATAGACGAGTCTGCAACTCCAACTGCAATCCCAGCTGCTCCAGCAGCAACTCCAACTGCTGACGATAAAACAGCAGCTCCTGCCACTACCGAAACACCAGCTACCGAAGAAGCTAAAAAATAATTTTCGAAATAACGAAAACTTAAAATGCCAGCCTGTCAGTGCTGGCATTTTTATTTCGTAAATTTGTCAGATTTTGTGGCTTGGCACAATTTCTGAAAAAAGGAAAACATCAAAAACTAATAACATAAATACATATAATTATGGCATTAAACATTAAACCACTTTCAGACCGCGTTATCGTGGAACCAGCAGCTGCCGAAACGCAAACCGCTTCTGGTATTATCATTCCTGACACCGCAAAAGAAAAACCTCAAAAAGGAACGGTGGTCGCTATAGGAACCGGAAAAAAAGACCAGCCCATGACTGTTGCAGTGGGTGATACTGTTCTTTATGGAAAATATGCTGGAACTGATTTAAAATTTGAAGGAAAAGATTATTTAATCATGCGTGAGGAGGATATTTTAGCTATCATCTAATCGAAAACAAATTAACGAATCAACACCCGAGCGATAGCGAACGGATGAAATAAATACACAAATAAATAAGAAAATGGCAAAAGATATAAAATTTGATATTGAAGCACGCGACGGATTAAAACGCGGCGTAGATGCATTAGCAAACGCAGTAAAAGTAACGTTAGGACCAAAAGGTCGTAACGTCATTATTTCGAAATCGTTTGGCGCACCAACCGTAACTAAAGACGGGGTTTCAGTTGCAAAAGAAATCGAATTGAAAGACACCTTGGAAAACATGGGTGCTCAAATGGTAAAAGAAGTCGCTTCTAAAACCAATGATTTAGCGGGTGACGGAACTACTACTGCAACTGTTTTAGCACAGGCTATCGTAAAAGAAGGTTTGAAAAATGTAGCTGCTGGTGCCAATCCAATGGATTTAAAACGTGGTATCGACAAAGCCGTTGAAGCTATTGTAGCCGATTTAGGCAAACAAGCGCAAGAAGTAGGTTCTTCAACTGATAAAATCAAACAAGTTGCCTCAATTTCGGCAAACAACGACGAAGTAATTGGCGACTTAATCGCTACTGCTTTTGGTAAAGTAGGAAAAGAAGGTGTCATTACTGTAGAAGAAGCCAAAGGAACCGATACTTACGTTGACGTAGTAGAAGGAATGCAATTCGACAGAGGGTATTTATCGCCTTATTTTGTTACCAATACTGAAAAAATGGAGGTAGAATTAGAAAGACCTTACATTTTATTATACGACAAAAAAGTATCTTCTTTAAAAGAGTTACTTCCAATTTTAGAACCAGTAGCACAATCGACAAAACCGTTGTTAATTATTGCCGAAGATGTTGATGGAGAAGCGTTATCAACTTTAGTAGTAAACAAATTACGCGGAGCTTTAAAAATTGCTGCCGTAAAAGCACCAGGTTTTGGTGACCGTAGAAAAGCCATGTTGGAAGACATCGCTATTTTAACAGGAGGAACCGTTATTTCGGAAGAAAGCGGTTACAACCTTGAGAACGCTACTTTGGAAATGTTAGGTACTGCCGAAAAAGTAACCATCGACAAAGACAATACGATCGTGGTAAATGGTGCTGGTGAAGCCGATTTGATTAAAAATCGTGTGAACCAAATCAAAGCACAAATGGAAGCGACTACTTCCGATTACGACAGAGAGAAACTACAAGAGCGTTTGGCTAAATTGGCCGGAGGTGTAGCGGTGCTTTATGTTGGTGCGGCTTCTGAAGTGGAAATGAAAGAGAAAAAAGACCGTGTAGACGATGCGTTACATGCGACTCGTGCGGCCGTAGAAGAAGGTATCGTTGCCGGTGGTGGTGTGGCTTTATTACGCGCCAAAGCCGTTCTAGCGAATATTAAAGCAGATAATGCTGATGAAGCTACTGGGATTCAAATTGTAGCTCGTGCGGTAGAAGCACCTTTGAGAACTATTGTTGAAAATGCTGGTTTAGAAGGTTCGGTAGTGGTCGCAAAAGTATCGGAAGGAAAAGACAACTTTGGTTACAATGCCAAAACCGACGAATATGTAGACATGCTAGCCGCTGGAATCATTGACCCTAAAAAAGTAACCCGTGTAGCATTAGAAAATGCAGCCTCGGTTTCTGGAATGATTTTAACGACTGAATGTGCTTTAGTAGACATCAAGGAAGAAAACGCTGGTGGCGGAATGCCAATGGGCGGTGGTATGCCAGGAATGATGTAATTTTCTGAAATACTAAATCACAAACGTCAAAATTTAACATTTATAAATTAAAAAAATCCGTCTCGAATTATTTCTTGACGGATTTTTATTTAAAAAATTTATAAGAAAAATACTTCATTTTTTATACAATTTTAGTTCTAAAAAGAATATTTTTGGATTTAAAATCCAAATGTAAAATGAACAAAGGGAATCGTTTTTATTATATTCTACTAGTATTATACTTAAATTGTTTTATTATATATGCCCAAAAAGCGACTATAATTAAAGACAAAATTACGACCGCTATTTCCGGATACTTCTTACTTGACCGAGAAAACATACATTTAAATTTTAATAAAAAAATATTTTTAACCCATGAAGAAATATGGTTTAAAGGATATGTTTTTAACCGAAAATCAAACACTCCTTTTTTCACCACAACCAATGTATTTACAATTTTGTTTGATGAAAACGGAAACAAGATAAACGAGCAATTATTACACTCTAAAAACGGAAGTTTTTCAGGCAGTTTTAAACTCAACGAAAATCTTAAATCAGGAAAATATTATGTTCAAGTATACACCAATTGGATGAATAATTTCACCGAAGATGAATCTTCAACCTATACTGTAACCGTAATAAACGAAAAAGAAACCACTATCAAACAGGCAAAAACGCCTAATCACTCTAAAATAAACATCGAGTTACAACCTGAAGGCGGAAACTATATAAAAGGAATCAACAACAATGTAGGAATTAAAATATCCGATTGTAATGGAAATCCACTTCCTATAGGGGAAGGTGAAATCCAGGATTCAAAAGGAAATCTAATCAAGCAGGTTCAAATCAATAAATTTGGATATGGTGTTATTAGCTTGGTCCCTACAGATGAAATATTCAAATCGGTCTTTAAAATAAACAATAAGGATTATCAGGCTTTTCTCCCCAAAGCTATTGAAAAAGGAATTGTTTTGGAGGTGAATAATCATACATTTCCCGATAAAATAATGATTAGTGTTAAAACCAACACAAAAACCATTGATTCTATTGCCAAAAAACCTTTTTATTTGATTATTCAACAAGATGACAAAGCATCGATTGTGGATGTCAATTTCAACAATCAAAAACTTGAACACACATTAGTCTTTTCAAATGAAAATCTAAGTAACGGCATAAACACCATTCGTTTGATTGACGACAATCTAAATCAAATAGCAGAAAGAACCGTCTTCAAAAACCAAATTAACTCTTCTTATTTGGTCTTTAATGTCACCAAAAAGAATACGGAATTAATAACTTTATCAGCAAAAACAACGTGTAAGAATGCTAATTTAAGCCTATCTGTTTTACCAGAAAACTCTATCGCTACTGATGATCAAAATGACATTCTAGGCGATTTCTTACTTAAACCCTATCTGAATGAATCAGTAACAAATACAAAATACTTTTTAAAAGAACCTTCAAGGTTAAAAAAATATGAATTAGATCTTGTGCTATTAAATCAAAAATCAAGTAAATACACTTGGAAAAACATACTTTCTAACCCACCAACAGAAAAACATGAATTTGAAACTGGCCTAAATATGAAAGGAGTAATAAATCAGGCACTTGGAAACCCAAAAAGTTATAGCGTAAAAATTTTATCACTAACTCCAGAAATTTACGAACACTCGGATGTCAATGAAAAAAATGAATTTTATTTCAAAAACATGATCGTCACAGATTCTGCATTAGTGAATTTCAATCTGTTAAAAAAAACAGAATTGGTTCCTGGCAAAATCAAATTGTATGCAACAATAACAAATGGAAAAAGAAAATTCAATAAACTTTTCAATCCAAAATTAGGTGAATGTGAGCACATAAATGAAGAAAACACAATCACCAATATAAATATTCCAAAATTGAAAAAAGAAGTAATTCAACTAAATACAATTGCAATAGAAAAAACATCGAAAAAGCTAAAATTCGATAAATCAAACGGAAATACGCTATTAAAAGGCTACAAAATTACCGATTCAGACAAAAACACTGATGTTTTGTATTATATTGAAAGAAACGGATTTAATGTAGATTATAGTCCCTTAGGCGTAAAAATACAAGGGCGATTAATTACAACGATTTTAGGTGTGCAACCAGAACCTTTAATCTATATTGACAATATGTTACTCATGAATTTTGATGAACTTTGGGGAATGAAAATGAGCGAGCTTGAAGAGATTTATTTAAACCCACGTGCCAATGTTCCAGCATTTAAAAACAACACAGGAATCATAAAATTATATCGCAAAAAAATGACATACAAGCAAAAACAGGACGTTAATACACTTGTTATTTCAGGTGGTTTTAAAAAAACAATGCCTTTTGTCACCCCTGAATACCTTACTACTTCCGATTCTGGTTTTCAAAATTTTGGCACAATCAACTGGATTTCAACTGTTTTAACAAGCGAAAGTGGCGCTTTTCAATTCCAAATTCCAAATTTAAGCCAAAATAAAATTAAAATATCTATTGAAGGATTTACTGATAATGGTCAATTTATTTCGGAAACAAAAACAATCTCGTTGGAATAAAAAATTTGAACAACTAAAATCAGTTTGGTGTCTTTTGGGCTTAACATGTAGACGAGAAAAATAAAAAAACAAAACCCCGATTCTACCATCGGGGTTTCTTTTATTTCTTCTTTTTATACCAATCAAAATTGGTGATATACGATATTCTGATTGTGGGGTTATGCTCAACTATGGTATTTTTCAAATTCCAAATATTTTGGTGAATATAGTTTAGTTGTATCTGATGATGTGTATCAAAATTATACCCTAATCCGCCAATGATTCGGTTTTGTTGCACTACTGTTTCAGCGTCTTTGACTCCGACATTTACAAAAACCTCATCACCTAAAACTGCAAACAACTTGGTCTTGCCCTCCTTTTTGGTTAGCGGTTGATTGAGCAACAGCATATAGCGCAATCGGTTGCGGTATTCATATTTCGTTATTTCAAAATCGCCTTGATTATTCGCTTCTGCAATGCCTACCAATCGGTTTTCGTCTCGTAAACGGTGTGTAACCTTCAAATCGTTTATATTGTGCAAATACGTTCCTTGCAACCACACATGGCTTTCCGGAGTGGTAATTTTGTTCATCGGAATTTCTCCGTAAACATAGGTATCGTAATACGTATACCCTACACTCGCCACAAACGCTTTGGAAAACTGATAATCGACCGAAGGGCGAACAAACCACTGTTGTTTTTCGGACAACCCATCAGCAAAACGCAACGACGCTTCTAGTGTGACAGACCATTTTTCAGAAAGCTTGTTTTTTCCTGAATAATGCAACCAAGCATTGGTATTATTTGAAATTTGTTGAGAATAACTTTTACAGAATATCATTAAAAAAAGAACGAGTGTTCTAAGTTTAATCATACAATTCATTTAATCTATTTATAAGTATTATTCGATGTGTACTTTTTTCTTAAAGAGCTTCCAAAGTACGGGAATGGTGGTAAAAGCTACAATTCCTATTACGATAAACTCGATGTAATGCTTTAAATCAATATTGAAATTATCTAAAAATAAAGCATGCAGATAGTGTCCCGCAAAAATCATAGAAAACGACCAAAGGAAAGATCCCAGAATATTAAAAAACATAAAATTCTTTTTGTCCATTCCTACAATTCCGGCAATTATTGGAGCAAAAGTTCTTACAATAGGTAAAAAACGAGCAAAAACGATAGCGCGGCTTCCGTATTTTTCAAAAAACTCTTTCGACTGGTACAAGTATTTCTTTTTGAAGAAAAAAGTATCTTTTCGATTATACAAATAGCTTCCGCTTTTGGCTCCAAACCAATAGCCTGCCATATTGCCAAAAATTCCCATTATCGTTACCAGCAAAGCAAATACCGTAACGTTTAAAAAATCATTTTCAAGCGAAATCTGACTCATTAACGACTCGCTATAAATACCAGCTAAGAACAACAAACTATCTCCTGGTAAAAAGAATCCGGCTAACAATCCGGTTTCGGCAAAAACGATAAATAAAACGACTAGTAATCCTATTTTGATTCCGCCAAACTCTAGTAAAATATAGAATTCCGGATTTAATAATTGTAGCCAATTGAAATTTTCCATAAAGTAAATGTAGACATTTTATAAGAGAAGCGAAAGTACTACAAATAGTACTCTCGCTCAATTTTTAACTATTAAATTATTCTTAAATATCCAATTGATACAATTCGTGCAAATCGTCATTTTTAGAAAAATTCACTTCCAAATCGGTTACGTACCCAGAATTTAATCCGTATACCCAACCGTGCAAAGACAATTCCTGACCGTCTTTCCAAGCATTTTGTACAATAGATGTTTTGGCTAAATTGAGTACTTGTTCTTTGGTATTTAATTCAACAAATTTATTGAAACGTTCTGTTTCATCTTCTATCGCTACTAACTTTTCTTTGTTTAGGCGATAAATATCTTTAATATGTCGAATCCAGTTATCAATAATTCCAAAAGAACCATTTCCCATAGCGGCTTTAATACCTCCACAACCGTAATGACCACAAACAATCACGTGCTTTACTTTTAACACATTTACGGCATAATCCAGTACGCTAAGCATATTCATATCACTATGTACCACCATGTTGGCAATGTTACGATGCACAAAAACCTCTCCAGCTTTAGTTCCAGTAATTTCATTTGCGGGTACTCGACTATCCGAGCAACCAATCCACAATAAAGGCGGTGTTTGTCCGGTTGCTAAATCACTGAAAAAATTCGGATCTTGGCTCAGTTTTTCATCAACCCACTTCTTGTTGTTATCTAATATTTTTTTATAAAAATCGCTCATATTCAAATTGTCTCTAACAAATGTATTTAAAAAATACTGCTATTTTACTAATTCTTTTAAATCTAATTTAGGATTGTTTTCGTCTTTAATAAACTCGGTGGTATTATAAAACTCAACGACTCCTGTTTCGATGTTGTACATGGCGCCTATGATTCCTATTTCGCCATTTTCAATCATTTGTTCTAAAATATAACTTCTTTGAATAATGGATTTTACGGTACGTTTTACGTTAATTTCAGCTACATTTTCAACGAAATTAGCATTTTTAGAGCTTCTATCCTCTTTTGTTTCTTGCTCTTCGTAAACCGCTGGTTGTAATTTGGACAACAATTCGGTTAAATTACCCATTTCTACATGGTCACATGCCCCTTTTACGGCGCCACATTTGGTATGCCCTAATACGACAATCAATTTAGAACCGGCTACTTTACAAGCAAATTCCATACTTCCTAAAATATCGGTATTGGTTACATTTCCTGCAATTCGAATAGAGAAAACGTCTCCTAGCCCTTGGTCGAAAATCAATTCGGCCGAAGTACGACTGTCTATACAGCTTAAAATAGTGGCAAATGGCCATTGTCCGTCACGCGTATCGTTTACTTGTTCTAACAAGTTTCGGTGCAATTTTAAATTGTTTACAAATCGGCTATTTCCTTCTTGTAATAATTCTAACGCTTTTCTTGGGGTAATTTCTGATTGTATTTCTTTATTTAAAGTTCTCATAGTATATTTTAATTTTTGTGTTCAACAAAGACATGTTTTTCTTCTTCTCCCGAATTGTCTAATTCGTAAGCTTTTTTAAATCCTACCAATTTTACTTTGATGTTTTCTTCTTTGGCTCTGATTTTTTTAAATTCTTTAATCAAATCTAGCACATCGTGTGCAATGTAAACCGTATCAGAAGCATTGATGACAACTTTAGAATTTTCTGGAATAGAAGATAGTGTGGTTTTTACTGCAGCTTTATTCAAAAATGAAACCTCTTGTGCTAAATCAATATGAATCACATCCCCGTCTTGGTATTCTTCCTTACGGAAATTATAAGCACGTTGCATGTTTCCTTTTAAAACAAAAACAACACTAATAATTAAACCTAAAGCCACTCCTTTTAACAAATCTGTAAAAACAACGGCTAACATGGTTGCTATAAATGGAATAAACTGATATTTTCCTCTTTCAAGAAAATGTTTAATTACATTTGGATTGGCCAACTTATACCCTACCAACAATAATACAGCGGCCAAGGTTGCCAATGGAATTAAATTTAACACAAAAGGAATAGCCAAAGCACTCACTAAAAGCAAAACACCATGAACAATAGCTGACAGTTTCGTTTCGGCACCGGCATTCGAATTGGCAGAAGTACGCACCACTACCGATGTCATAGGCAATCCTCCTAGAAGAGAACTAACCACGTTGCCAACACCTTGGGCTTTCAGCTCGACATTGGTATCAGTGTAACGTTTGTGCTTGTCCATTCTATCGGCAGCTTCAATACAAAGCAAGGTTTCTATAGAAGCAACAACAGCAATGGTAGCCGCTACTACCCAAATTTCTTTATTCCCGATTTGGGAAAAATCAGGAAACATAAAACTAGCTGTAAACTCTTCTAACGATTGTGGCACTGGTAATTTTACCAAATGTTCTCCAGAAATGGCTAAAGAACTACCGGTAGTGATAAAAATTTGATTCAGAACAATCCCAACGATTACAGCAATAAGTGCTGCTGGGATTAACTTTAAATTCTTTAAAAATTCTACTTTATTCCAAAGAATTAAAATGGCTAAAGAAACCAAAGCAACGATTACCGCTCCCAAATGGATATTTCCTAAAACAGAAAATAATTCAGAAAAAGTATTCTGACCATCGGGCTGTAAAAAGGCTAAATCGCCTTCATAATCCTTATCATAACCAACCGCGTGAGGAATTTGCTTTAATACAATAATTACTCCAATCCCGGCCAACATTCCTTCGATAACGTTATTGGGAAAATAATTGGAGATGGTACCGGCTTTTAAAAAACCCAACACCATTTGAAACAATCCAGCAATAAAAACGGCTAATAAAAAAGCTTCGAAACTCCCTAAAGTAGTAATCGCCGATAAAACAATTGCTGTTAATCCGGCAGCAGGCCCCGAAACCGAAAGATGCGATTTACTTAAAAAACCGACTACAATTCCGCCCACAACTCCTGAAATAATTCCTGAAAACAAAGGCGCACCAGATGCTAATGCAATCCCTAAACACAATGGTAAAGCTACCAAAAAAACCACTAGTCCAGCAGGAATATCTGAACTAAGGCTGCCAAAAATATTTATTTTTTTTGTCATATCCTTTAAAATTTAAAACACTATTATACCACAAACAATCGGTCTGTGATTTGATTTTTATGCTTTAAACTTGTTCAGGCGGTAAAAGAAAAATAGTTGAATTGGTCGTGTAATTCTTTAATAAGTAAGTGTCATGAACTTTTTGCGAAGTTACTTCATCAAAAAGAGATAAAAGCTTGTATTTACTAATAACAAAGGCCGATTTAACAACTTTAACCTCTTTTGAATGTTCTTCTTCTTCCGTAATATTATAGGTAAATACAGTCTCATTTTTCTCGTTGATTATACAAACAATAATCGAGGAAAATTGAAACAAAATAAAAATACCCAATACTATTTTGGTCAAAAATTTCATGGTGCGAATATAGTAAATAAACTCTCTATACGCATCAGATTAACATTTTCTTAAAAAAAGTCTTGATTTGACAACCAAGACTTTTTTTTTATTTGATTCGTTCATACTGACAACAACCATGCAACTTATCATAATCGTCGCTGGTTGCCTTTACATTTTTGGTATCGTGACCAGCTTTAGCTACGGCTTTTTCAACATCTTTTATATTGCATTTTTCTTCGTTGAGAAGTAATTTCAATTCTCCAGAACTAATATCCCAACTAGCCATTTTTACTCCTGAAACTGACATAGCGGCTTTTTGGATTCTTTTTTGACACATTTCACAGTTTCCATTTACCTCAATGGTATATTTGGCATTTTTATTCTTTTTCTCTTGAGCTAAAGTCGTTAATCCAATCAGTAGCATAATTATTACAACTATGTTTTTCATTTTTTTTATTATTTAAGTTTACTTCACTTTAAATCGCAATCCGGCATAAAACATTTGTCCAAAAACCGGAGCATATATAGAAGAGGTATCAAAATTTGTTCCAAAAGGATCTTCAGCTCCAATAATCGCTTTTTCTTGTTTGTAATTTCCTAAATTTTCAACCCCTAAATACATTTCAAACACAGATGAAAAGGTTCGAGTCACCTGAGTATTCATGGTAACAAATGCAGGAGAAAGATTAGGCAATTGGTTGTTCGTATTAGGCAATTGTTGGCTCCCAAACCAATTTAACGTGTAATCAAATTTCCATTGTTGCCCTTTTTCTTTGATGTGTGTTTCAAACTCTAAATTAGTAAAAAAACGGTGTTTGGCTTGTAAGGGACGTTGAAAACTTCCCGAATTATAATCGGTTTTAATATCATAATATTTATAGGCCGAACGGAAATTTAAATGCTTAATAATTTCGGTATTAAATTCTACTTGCAGGCTGTTGGCAAAAGAATTTCCTTTTAGATTATAAAAATCAACCTGTTGGGCCGATTGAAATAAATCGACTACTATTTGATTTTGAAAATCGGTTCTGTAAAAATCTATCGAAGCATCCGATTTCATTCCGAATAACTCAAATTTTTGAAGAAACCCAAAACCATAATTCCAAGCAATTTCAGGGTTTAAGCCATATATTTTTCCGGAATCGCTCAAGATGTTAAAACTTCGAGAACTCCCGAAAAGGTTTTGATTTTCAGCGAATATATTAGCCGAACGCTTTCCCCTTCCAGCCGAAAAACGCACCACACCATCGGTCCAAGGATTATAACGTGCATGAAGACGCGGCGTAAGAAAAAAACCTAATCGGTTATGATAATCGGCACGACCGCCTAAAATAACACTGAAATTATCAGCATTGTCATAGGTATATTCAAAAAAAGCCCCCAGAGAAGTATCTTTTCTGCTTACATCATTCCCAAAAACATATTCTTGGTATTCGTCAGATGTGAAATTTAATCCGGTGGCGAATTTATTTAACGTATTATCGATAATGGAATTGAAAATTAGGTTCGAATAGAAACTTTTTTGCTTGATATCATAAGTTCTTAGTCCAAAATAAGAATCCTGATTGTGCATAGCATAGGCATTTTGAAAACCGATACTTTGGTACGGCATATCTTTCCAAACATATCCTAATTTGGATGAAAAATCAAATCGTTGCGTGTTAATTTCAGACCCCCAATAATTGGTGGTAAACGCATCTCTTTTAGGATCAAAATGGACTTGTCCGGTTTGTTTCTCATCATTCATAAATCGGAAATTTAGAAATCCAACCCAACCTGTATGCGGATTTGAATACTGCCAACGATTCATTACATTGATTTGATTCCCGAGTGGATTGTCTAAAAATCCGTCATTGTTCATGTCATTTTTGGCCACACGCATGTTACCGTGAACCAACAAACTAGTAGCCCACAAACTGTCAATTTTTTGGGTAAAATGTGTATTTAATTCAAAACGAGCATCGGTCGATCCGTAGGCATTCAGAAAAAAAGGAATTTCCTTGATGGGTTTTAAAAGCTCCGTATTAATTTGTCCCGAAATGCTTTCGAAACCATTAATCACACTGCCAGCTCCTTTGGTAATTTGAATACTTTCTACCCAAGTACCCGGAGTAAAAGACAGCCCGTAGGCTTGAGAAGCGCCTCGAACAGAGGGAATATTTTCTTCTGAAATTAATAAATAGGGACTGGTAAGCCCTAACATTTTGATTTGTTTGGTTCCGGTTAAGGCATCCGAAAAATTAACATCGATAGATGGATTGGTTTCGAAACTTTCGGCCAAGTTACAGCATGCTGCTTTTAGCAATTCTTTGCTGGATAAAACAGTGGTATTGGTTGCTTTAATAAGCGATTTGTGCATTTTCCCTCGACTGCCTTCTACTTTTACCGCTTGTAGCGTATCTTGTGAGAAGCTTTCAAATGAAAGGAAAACAACAACAAAAAGAAATATATTTTTCATTGTATAAGTAATTAATGTTTAAAAAATCAGTTCTTGATTTCAAACATTAATCAGGCGTAGAAAATGTATTGTGAATACAATTTATAAAGTGGCGGCGCATTGGCATCGCAATAGGTATAAGTTATTTGTTCTTTTGGGGTTGCAGATTCCCAGATAAAAACAGCGGCATTCCAATGATAAACTACAAAAGGGATTTCTAACTGAAAAGAGAAATTTTTAACAATTGAGTTGTCTGACTTTTTTTGAATTTGAATTTTTTTATCCTTGCAACAAGCCGACTTTTCTATTTTATTGCCGCAACAATCTTTGTCAATGTCTTCTTTTTGGTAAGAAGAAAATGAAACCGAAGCAACCGAATCTCCACAATAATGCACATTAAAAGCCAACCCAACATTGGAAACCAATATCAATGCAGACAACAGGATGATTATGTGTTTTTTAAGTTTCATAATTCTAATTCAAAGCAAAAGTAGTTCATTTTTGGGAATTGAAAATATAAAATCTTGTTAATTGATTTCGAAAGTTTGTTCTATAAGTGGAATCTCGCAGGGTATTGCATATTTTTCTTCGACTTTATTTTTTAAGGCATACAACGCTTCGGTTTCTCCGTGAACCAGAAAAACTGTTTTTGGTTTTACTTCAATTTCAGCCAACCAATTCAGCAAATCTTCTTGATCGCCGTGAGCCGATAGCCCTTCTATTTCCATAATTTTAGCTTGAACCGGGTAATATTTGCCATAGATTTTAATTTCTTTTTCGCCATCCAATAATTTTCTTCCACGAGTTCCTTCTGCCTGGAAACCTACTATAACTACTGTATTTTTAGGCTGTATAATGTACCGTTCGAGATAACTCAGTACTCTTCCTCCGGTTATCATTCCACTGGCAGCAATAACTACCTTAGGTTGATCGTCATAGATCGTTTCAATGGTTTCCTCATAGTCGGTAATTAGCGAAAACATATCGCACATGGCTTGACAATCGTTGAGTTTTAGTTTGTGCCATTCTTTATTTTCGGTAAACAAATCGATCACCTTAATCCCCATTGGGGTGTCTATGATATAAGGCATTTCGGGAATCCTGCCTTGTTTTTTAAGTTGCCAAATGAGAAACATAATGGCTTGTGCTCGTTCGACGGCAAAACTCGGAATAATAACATTTCCGCCATTGGCAAAAGTTTCGTTGATACAATCTTCTAATTCCTGCAGGGGATTATTATCCGGATGTAACCTGTCCCCATAGGTACTTTCTAAAAAAACATAATCGGCTTGTTTGGGTTTAACCGGTTCAAAAAGTAAGTCATCATTATCCCGACCAATGTCTCCTGAGAAAACCAATGTTTTGCCTTCAAATTTCAACTCGATCGAGCATGCTCCAAGGATATGTCCTGCATAGAAATAACGTGCGGTTATCTCGGCATCTAAATCAATTTCTTTATTTAATGGGATTACCCTAAAAAAAGGCATTACTTTCTCTGCCTCTTCAACTGTATACAAAGGCACGGCTGGAATGTGCTTAGAATAATGTTCTTCATTGGCTCTCTCGGCCTCTTCTTCCTGAATTTTAGCAGAATCTAGGAGTATCAATTTTGAGATTGCTTTAGTGGGACTAGTACAGTAAATTTTTCCTTGAAACCCTTGGTTTATTAACCGGGGTAACCATCCGCAATGATCCAAATGGCCGTGAGTAAGCAGCACAAAATCGATGGTTGATGGCAATACGGTTAACGATTCCCAATTGAGTTGCCGCGTTTCTTTGTTGCCTTGAAACAACCCGCAATCAATTAAAATTCGAATTCCATTGGACTCAATTAATGTTTTAGAACCTGTAACGGTTCCTGCGGCACCTAAAAATTGAATTTTCATACGCTTTATTTTATTTACACAAATCAGAGACTTCTTTTAACACATTTCGAATTCTGTTGGTGCTTAAACCGATAAATTCTAGCTCTTCTGAATTATTAAACAACTGATTTACAAGAATTATATCTTTTAAAAGCAGTAATTCTTTTTCGTTTAAAGTTATCGAAGTCAAACAAGTTATCGGATACAAGCCCGTAGAATCAATCTTTACTCTTAAATTATCATCCTTTGGATAATCCCAACTTAACAATTCAATTCCAGAACAGACAGAAAACTTAACGGCATCGTCTGTAAACCGGTTATTAGTAACAATTAAACAAGAAGTAAAAGAGACTTGCTCGTTCAAAAATGAAAAACTCGTCTTTTTTAAATCATTAAAACGAGATAAGATGTACATGGGCACCTTGACATCCGAATTGACTTCACGCCCACTATGAAATTTACATTCTATCATTTTTACCTGTTCTTTTTTTTGAGCAACAATATCAACTTCATGCGTAACACATCTTCCCTGCAGGTTTAAATTAGTCTTGGTTTGATACTCAAATTTTTCAAAAAGCAATGCGATATAGCGCTCAAAATAAAAACCAGCGGGACCCAACAACTCGAGAGAACTTCTCAAATTATATCGCGCTGCGGTTGAATGTGATTCTTTTTTTAATAGTGAAAAAGCAAGCTTGTAAATTTGTTTGGTTGAAATACCATCGTACAATTCCTGGTTTATTTTTTGAAGAACAGCATCAACGGTCATTTGACTGGCTCCCGATTTTAGAAGAGATCGTCTTAATTTATTACTATTAAAATCGACTATATCGCCCGAATGCTTTTGTACCCTCATCGTAAACTACTGATTTAAAAAATCAAACTCGTTTAAAGTTACGAAAAAATAATTAGTGTTGTTTTTTCTGATAATAAAATGCTGGAATAAAAAGCAATAGAAAAATAGGCTGAATGATAAACCTGCGAACGTAAAAGAGTACCATTTTTTGATTTTCATCGAAGTAATTGAGAAGTAAAAACTGAATAAAAAGAAGGATAACTAAAAGGAATAATAGCAAAACACCAGAAAATTTAATCATCAAAATATCTTCAAAAATTACATAAAGAATAAGAACTGACAGCACTGAATTTAGTGTATATCGAGAGATTAAATTCAAAAAAAGTAAAATCGAATCGTACTGAGGATATGGCAAATTGGAAAATTCTGCCTTAAAATAGGCAATAAAAGGGTCGTAAAACAACGTGTTTTCAAAAGCCCTGACTGCAACCAGCATAAAAATCAGAACCAAACAAGCGACTATTTTAATTGGTTTACTTAGAAGCATATTTCGAAAATTTATTCACCCAAATCACCCAGAGTAAAAAGACAATTCCATATATAGTCAATGGAAATAAGACCCCGTGAAGAATATGCTCTTGATTTGGAAAACGATACACCAATATGGTTAAAAAAACAATTCTGAAAATATTTAAAATATAAATAAGTAAACTTCCTCCAAGAATGTAAAACGCCGTTGGCTTCAATTTGCCAGAAAAGGCAACCACAAAGGCAATAAAAAGTATGATGACACTTATTGCATTACAACCTTCAATAATTCGGGCCAAATACTTTCCTTTATAAATAATTTGGTATTGTAAATAATCGGGGTGGACAAAAACGTTCATTCCAAAAATATTAGCCACTTTATGAGTCAAAAAAGCAACATTAGCTGTAATTCCATCAACAACATCATCTCCAAAAGAAGCAAGATATACCTGATACAAGACTGTTAGCCCCAGATAAATCAAAAAAAATTTACCTAAAAAAAAGAGAAAGGGTTTGTATTGTTGAAAATAAGTCTTCAAAATCAATTTTTAACAAATTTATATAAAAATTGAAACCCCTGTTCGTTACTTTTGCATAAAAATCAAATAAAATGACTTTCGAAGATTTAAAACCAAAAGTTTCAGAAATTGTAGCCTCAACTCAAGACAGAGAAGAGAAATTACTCGCTATTTGCCAATTATTACAAGACAACATAAGCTATTACAATTGGGTTGGTTTTTATTTTGCCAATCACGAAGCCAAAACACTACACTTAGGTCAGTATGTTGGGGCAGAAACCGACCATACTGTGATCCCTTTCGGAAAAGGCATTTGCGGACAAGTAGCCGAAAGCAATGCGAATTTTGTAGTGCCCGATGTTTCGGCACAAGACAATTACATTGCGTGTAGCTTTACGGTGAAGTCAGAAATTGTGGTTCCTTTATTTGTAAACGGTGTAAACATTGGTCAAATTGATATCGACAGTCACGTGATTGACCCTTTTACAGAAGCTGACGAACGCTTCTTAGAATTTGTTAATCAAGAAGTAGCAACACTTTTTTAAGAAAAAAAACTTTCATATATAAATCCGTTACAAACTTATTTTGTAACGGATTTTTTTGTTTTCATTAGCTACGCTTCTAATATATTTTAATTACTTTTGTTTAACTTTATTGAAATTTAATTAAACAAAATAATATCCATGACTCAAAAATCAGAATTCAACGACATCGCTATTGATCGAATTATTGAAATGGCCTGGGAAGACAGAACGCCTTTTGAGGCCATAAAATTTCAGTTTGGTTTAGGCGAAGCCGAGGTAAAAGCATTAATGAAACGAGAACTAAAGTTCAATAGTTATAAACTTTGGCGTAAACGGGTTGAAAACTGTAACACCAAGCACGCTGCCAAACGGGTACATGGTATTGACCGATTTAAATGCAACTTGCAACGAGCCATTTCTAACAACAAAATATCAAAACGATAAAGATGAAAAAAGAAATACCGGACAACATCGTATATTCAAAGGAAGAAGGATACAACGCCAATATCCTACCTTATGCAACAAATATTGGTGCTCCTGTAATTATACTTGACGATGTGGTTGCTTGGAAAAATAGAGGAATCAATAACGTAAATAGAGAATTTCAGAACAAATTCAATGAACTTAAATTACAATATCAAATATTACTGGAAGAATTCGAATGGAATGAACTGATTTACAAATCAAAATTTTCATTCGAACCTGTTGTTGGCGAAATCTATCATTTGTATGCAAATCATGACGGAACTCATTTTTTATCCTTAATCGCTCCAAATGAATGGAACAAAATCCACATTGGCACTTTTCTGTTGAATAGCGATAAAAAATGGATTAAAATTAATCGTGAAACCAAGTTGTGACAAAAAAAACTGTAAATATTGTTTGGTTCAAACGCGACTTACGTTTCATGGATAACGAAGCACTATTTCATGCGCATCAATCCGATTTACCTATATTGTTGCTTTACATTTTTGAACCCTCCGTAATGAAGTATGACGATTCCGATGTGCGGCATTGGCGGTTTATTTACGAATCGATTCAAGAATTACAACACAAATTAAAACCATCAAACAACAACTTCTATTTCTTTCATAACGAAGCGGAATTCGTGTTTTCAGAAATCAGCAAACATTTTGAAGTAAAAACCATTTTCTCCCATCAAGAAATTGGCAATAAAATTACGTTTGACAGAGATATTGCAATGCAAGAATTCTTTGAGAAAAACAATATTATTTGGAAAGAATTTCAATTACACGGTGTCATTAGAAAATTAAAATCAAGACAGCATTGGGACCAACGTTGGGAAGCAGTCATGCAAGCCACTCCGAAAATGGTAAAAGAATCGGATTTAAACACAATCACATTAGATTCAGCATTTTATAATACTTTGAAAGGTGAAACTTTACCCGAAGGAATCACAATTCCCAATAAAAATTTCCAACAAGGTGGTGAAACGCTGGCTTGGCGGTATTTAAACAGTTTTGTAAAAGTACGTTACGTCAATTATAGCAAACACATTTCAAAACCAGCCTTAAGTAGAAAAGGCTGTAGCCGATTATCACCGTATTTAACTTATGGAAATATTAGTTTGCGAATGGTCTATCAATATACCAATCAGCATTACGAAAGATCAAAAAACAAACGAGCCATATTAAATTTCGTATCAAGATTACATTGGCATTGTCATTTCATGCAAAAATTTGAAGACGAATGTGAAATGGAATTTCAAAATGCCAACAGAGCCTATGATAGTTTAGTCAAACCTAAAAATGAGGTCTATATCAAAGCGTGGCAAGAAGGAAAAACGGGTGTACCCATTGTAGATGCTTGCATGCGATGTGTGGTATCCACAGGTTATATTAATTTCAGAATGCGTGCGATGGTGGTTTCCTTTTTCACCTTTAACTTATGGCAAGACTGGCGCGAATTGCATTTTTTGGCCCGGCAATTTTTAGACTATGAACCTGGGATTCATTATCCTCAAATTCAAATGCAATCGGGAACTACGGGTATTAACACCATACGCATTTACAATCCGATAAAAAACTCCGAAGAACACGATCCGGAAGGTATTTTCATCAAACAATGGCTGCCTGAATTAGCTGAAGTTCCGGTTCATTTACTCCACGAACCTTGGAAAATGAACGAAATGGAACAACAATTTTACAATTGCAAAATCGGAGAAAATTATCCAACACCCATCGTAAACATTGAAGCAACCCGAAAATACGCCAGTGATATCGTTTGGAGTTTCAGAAAAAAAGACGACGTAAAACAAGAAGGCAACCGAATTTTAAAAAAGCACGTAAGTAATCCAAACAAACCCAAAAATGCGAGGAGTCAAAAAAGAAAACCTACCTCATAAAATGTGTTTGGTCTGCCACAAACCGTTCGCTTGGCGCAAAAAATGGGAGAAAGTGTGGAACGAGGTAAAATATTGCAGTGATAAATGCAGAAGCAAAAAATAAAATGTCAAGAACAATACGATTAATACTCGGTGATCAACTTAACATAAATCATTCTTGGTTTCAAACTATAGATGATTCGGTTACGTATGTGATGATGGAAATTCGCTCGGAAACCGATTATGCCATTCATCACATTCAAAAAATTGTCGGATTTTTTACAGCGATGCGAAATTTTGCTTCGGAATTAAAAAAGAAAAACCATAAAATCATTTATTATCAACTAAATGACGATAACAACTTACAAGCGTTTGATAAAAACCTACACCAACTAATCAAAAAAGAACATTTCACACATTTTGAATATCAATTACCCGATGAATACCGTTTGGACGAATTGTTGCAAAACTTCTGTCAAACACTTTCAATTTATACTTCTGTTGTCGATTCGGAACATTTTATGAGTACTCGATCCGAATTGGGTGATTTTTTCGAAGGTAAAAAAACATTTTTGATGGAAAGTTTTTATCACATGATGCGAAAAAAACACAATATTTTAATGCAAGGCGACAAACCGCTGACCGGAAAATGGAATTATGACAGCGACAACAGAAAAAAATTACCGGCAACGCACAAACCTACTCCTCCCCTCGTATTCAATACTGATGTTTCGGAAATTGTTTCAGAAATCAAAAAAAACAATATCAAAACTATTGGAACTATTGATGCCCAACATTTCGTTTGGCCCACAACCAGAGCACAATCATTAGAATTAGCCGACTTTTTTGTAAAAGAATGTTTGGCCTTTTTCGGTAGTTATCAAGATGCCATGATACCCAACGAATGGTCGTTGTATCATTCGAGACTTTCGTTTTCGATGAATGTGAAATTGATTTCTCCGTTGGAAGTTATACATCGAGCCATCTCCGCATGGGAAAAGCGTCCCGAAGAAATTGCATATCATCAACTAGAAGGTTTCGTCCGACAAATTATAGGCTGGCGCGAATACATGCGTGGTATTTATTGGCATAAAATGCCTGATTTTGCTTCCATGAATTATTTCAACCATGAAAACAAATTACCCGATTGGTTTTGGACCGGAAAAACAAAAATGAATTGCCTCAAAGACGCCATCAATCAATCCTTACAGTACGCTTACGCCCATCATATTCAGCGCTTAATGGTCACTGGAAATTTTGCACTTTTGGCTGGAGTAGATCCCGAAGAAGTCGATGCCTGGTATTTAGGCATTTATATTGACGCCATTGAATGGGTTGAAATCACCAACACACGAGGCATGAGTCAGTTTGCCGATGGCGGCATTGTGGGTACAAAACCCTATGTAAGTTCGGCTACGTATATCGACAAAATGAGCCATTATTGTGGAAGTTGTTACTACAAAAAAAACCTCAAAACAGGAGACAAATCCTGTCCGTTTAATAGTTTGTATTGGAATTTTTACGACAAAAATGAAGATAAATTAAAGGAAAATCCTCGAATTGGAATGATGTACAACGTTTGGCACAAAATGAAACCCGAGGACAAAACCGCTTTATTACAACAAGCTGATTATTACCTACAAAACATCCACAAGCTATGATCAAAACAGCATTAGTTTGGTTCAAAACCGATTTAAGATTAGAAGACAACGAAACGTTGGTCAAGGCTATTTCGCAAAGTCAAGAAATAATTCCGGTGTATTGTTTTGACGATTCGCATTTTGAAACCACTCCGTTCGGATTTCAAAAAACGGGACCCTTCAGAGCGCAGTTTTTATTAGAATCCTTAGCGGATTTGGATAGAAACTTAAGAGGCTTAGACTCTGGTTTGTTAATCATAAAAGGCAAACCAGAAATTGAAATTCCGAAAATCGTACAAGAATATAAAATCCAAAAAGTGTTTGCGAAACGCGAAGTGGCTTACGAAGAAAAACATACCGAAAAGTTAGTCCAAGAAGCCTTATTTAAGGTGCGATGCGAATTAGAAACGTATAGCACGAGTACGTTATATCATGCAGAAGATTTGCCTTTTTCTATAAAGGATATTCCAGATGTGTTTACCAATTTCAGAAAAAAAACAGAAAAAGATGCCAACATTCGAGAAACATTTGACAAACCAAAAAAAATCAATTCACCAAAACTACCGGCATTACAACTTCCAACCTTAAAAGAAATAGGGTTAAAAAAAACAAAAATTGATGCTCGTGCCGCCCTTCAATTTAAAGGAGGTGAAACCGAAGCGATCAAACGTTTGAATCATTATTTTTTCGAAACCAAATTTTTATCTATATACAAAGAGACTCGAAACGGTATGGTAGGCGCGAATTATTCTTCAAAATTTTCAGCTTGGCTCGCTTTGGGTTGCATTTCGCCACGGTTTATTTATGCAGAAGTCAAAAAATACGAAAAACAATTTGGCGCTAATGACTCGACCTATTGGCTCATTTTCGAATTACTTTGGAGGGATTTTTTTCGATTTATGTTTAAAAAACACCAAACTAAATTTTTCTTGTATGCAGGAATCAAGAGCGATAAAGTAAACTCAAAATCAGTCAATGGAAAATTGTTGTCACAATGGATTAATGGTAAAACCACTTCTGATTTTATAAATGCAAATATGCACGAACTAAAACTTACCGGATTTATGAGTAATCGTGGTCGGCAAAATGTAGCCAGTTATTTTTGCAATGAACTTAACCTTGATTGGCGAATTGGCGCTGCTTATTTTGAAGAACAGTTAATAGACTACGATGTGTGCAGCAACTGGGGCAATTGGGCCTATCTAGCAGGAGTTGGCAACGATCCGCGTGAGCATCGTTATTTTAACATTGAAAAACAAGCGAATGAGTATGACAAAAACTACTTGCTTAGAAATTTATGGTTAAAATAGCAATCTAATCTTGTAACTTCAAAAAATAAGTGTATTTTTGCACTCGAATTGAAGAAACACTTCAATCTACATAATAATCATTTAAATAATATTAGCATGTATTTATCTAAAGAAACAAAAGCTGAAATCTTCGCTCAACACGGAGGAAAAGCTGAAAACACTGGTTCTGCAGAAGGGCAAATCGCTTTATTCACTTTCAGAATCAACCACTTAACTGAGCATTTGAAAAAAAATCGTCACGATTATAACACAGAGCGTTCGTTAGTGAAATTGGTAGGTAAAAGAAGAAGTCTTCTTGACTACTTAAAGAAAACGGAAATCAATAGATACCGTGAGATTATCAAAGTATTGGGTATTAGAAAATAATCAATATCAAAAAGAGGTGCCTGCGCGCCTCTTTTTATTTTATATTTCGTTGAGAAAAAGTTTCGGTTTTTCATTGGGTTTACACAACAACTACAACACAACTCCTCTGCTGACAGGCAGAAACCAATGTAAAATTAAACAAGGGAAAATTTATGATTCCACAATTATTTGTAGAAAAAATCGATTTAGGTGATGGCAGAAGCATCACAATCGAGACAGGACGTTTGGCCAAACAAGCTGATGGTTCTGTAGTAGTAAGAATTGGAAAAACTGTTATTTTAGGAACAGTAGTATCCGCAAGAAAAGCAAGTCCAGGTATCGACTTTTTACCGTTAACGGTAGATTATCGTGAAAAATTTGCTGCAGCGGGTCGTTTTCCTGGAGGTTTCTTCAAAAGAGAAGCCCGTCCAAGTGACAGCGAAGTATTAACTATGAGATTAGTTGACCGTGTTTTACGTCCGCTTTTCCCAAGTGATTACCATGCTGAAGTTCAGGTTATGATTCAGTTAATGTCTCATGACGAAGACGTTATGCCGGATGCATTAGCAGGATTAGCAGCTTCGGCGGCACTTGCCTTATCTGACATTCCTTTTGAAACGTTAATTTCTGAAGCGAGAGTAGGAAGAATTGATGGAAAATTCATCATCAATCCATCACGTGCACAATTAGAATTGTCGGATATCGACATGATGATTGGAGCTTCAATCGATTCTATCGCCATGGTAGAAGGAGAAATGAAAGAAATTTCAGAAAAAGAAATGGTAGAAGCCATTAAATTTGCACACGAACACATTAAAGTACAAATTGCTGCTCAAGAAAGATTGGCGCAAGCGTTTGGAAAAAAAGAAGTTCGTACCTACGAAACTGAAAAAACAGACGACGCTATTTACGCTAAAGTAAAAGAAGCGGCTTACGATAAAATTTACGCTATAGCAAGTAAAGGTTCGGCTAAACACGAACGTTCTGCTGCTTTCGATGCTGTAAAAGAAGAAGTAAAAGCATTGTTTACCGAAGAAGAATTGGCAGAAAATGGAGACTTAGTTTCTAAATATTTCTACAAAACCAATAAAGAAGCGGTTCGTAATGTAACTTTAGATTTAGGAACTCGTTTAGACGGAAGAAAAACTACAGAAATCAGACCAATTTGGTGTGAAGTAGATTACTTGCCATCAGTTCACGGTTCTGCATTGTTTACACGTGGAGAAACTCAAGCTTTGGCAACAGCAACTTTAGGAACTTCTAGAGAAGCGAACCAAATTGATTCCCCATCTGAACAAGGAGAAGAAAAATTCTATTTGCACTATAATTTCCCACCATTTTCAACAGGAGAAGCTCGTCCGTTAAGAGGAACTTCAAGAAGAGAAGTTGGTCACGGAAACTTGGCACAAAGAGCCTTAAAAAATATGATTCCTGCTGAAAACCCTTATACTATCAGAATTGTTTCTGAAGTATTAGAGTCTAACGGATCCTCTTCTATGGCAACTGTTTGTGCGGGAACATTAGCATTAATGGATGCAGGAGTTCAAATGATTCGTCCCGTTTCTGGAATTGCGATGGGATTAATTACAGACGGAGAACGTTTTGCTGTATTGTCTGATATTTTGGGTGATGAAGATCATTTAGGAGATATGGATTTTAAAGTAACTGGAACTT
>Ga0209599_10000247_pt1 | contig 38085 bp, 77 predicted proteins | sample Shrwel_input2_FT_FD_187534 | JGI IMG/M metagenome (GOLD analysis project Ga0209599, IMG submission 187534) | Subsurface microbial communities from deep shales in Ohio, USA - Utica-3 well 1 S input2 FT (SPAdes) (version 2) ...
TTTAAAACATATTATAGATTTTGTAAATAATACATAATGAAAAATAAACTTTGGGTATTTGGATGCTCGTTATCTACTGGATTCGGTGGGCATGATTGCCAAATTAAACTAAATAAAACATGGCCTAAATTATTAGCAGATAAATTAAATTTAGAATTAGATAACTCAGCTCACGCCGGACAATGCAATTGGGTATCTATATTACAATTTATAGATAAGAGAGATGAAATACAAAAAGGTGATGTAGTTATATTTGAATTTACATTTTTTGATAGGTATAACATTTATCCAACAAGAGCACAATTAATAGATTTAGAATCATTTTTTATTCAACATAAACATGAATTGAATGATGTAATGAAACAATATAAAGATATAAATTTTAATTGGTTTAAAAAACAAATATTAAAATGGTGTAATGATAATGATATAAAATTATGTGTTTGGAGTACCGAAGGACAAACACATCCAGAATTTAAACGATACAATAATATTATACAATTTATAGCTGCACCTAATTCAACAATTGATAATCCAAACTATTCATTTTATTATAAATGGCAGGATATTACAACTGAGCAACATATAGTTAAACAAAATGGTGAAATAGATAGACATTTTAATGAATTAGGACATGAACGAATGGCAAATCATATCTATTCTAATATAATTTGATATTTATATAAAACAAAATAAGATGATAAAATTAGAAGCATTCGAACCATTTATTGCAGCTTATACTGAAATGGTAGCAGAAGGAAAGTATGGTGTATTAGTATTAACAAACGGAGAATGGATACCAACTGAAATCACAGAAGCTGATTTTGGTTTATATGTTGCAATTCATCCTGAAAACGAAAACCAAAGTGATGAAAACAAAGCATTATTTGATGCAGCATTTGAAGTAAACTCAAATGGACATTCAGCTTGGCCGTTAGTAGAATTAGTATAATTAAACTAAAATAATATGTTACAATTAAGTGCCTTTGAACATTTCAAAGAGCAATTTAGAAATAAATCCTTAGTTGATAGGGATTTATTTGGTGTCCTAGTCTTAACAAAAAATAAATGGGTGCCAACTGAAATAACTACGGAAGACTTTGTTCGTTATGAACATGTATCGGAGTATGATACTGAACAATTACGTATTAAATTAGAAGATGATGCATACGTATTAGGCAATACAATAGCGCCGATGTGGCCACTAGTTAAACTAATTGAATGGTAAATTATGGCTAAGTTATGGTGTTTTGGTGATTCATTTACAGCAGGTGATGGTTGTAAAGTATTTAAACCAGGTGTTCAACCAAATACTATTAAATACAGAGAATATTTAAAAAAACGAGATGATGAAGATATTAAATTATTTAGTGATATCGTTGCCGAGCATTTTGGATTAGAATGTATAAATTTAGGACAAAGTGGAGCTGGCAATGAAAAAATATTGGATAGATTACTAAGTAATATAGATAAAATATCAAAAGATGATTATGTAATATTCGGTGTATCTTACTTTCAAAGATTTGATATTGATGGTGCTAATCCAATTGATTTTAGTACTATAAATGTAAATGCACTATCGGGGGCAACTAATATAGTTAGTGATACATTATCAAAAGAAACATTAATGCAAATCGTAATCAATAGAGCTTCTAAGAAATTTGAGAATAGATTATTAAGACAAGTTAAAGGACTAACACATATACTAAAAGAATTATCTAAAAATGTATATGTTTGGACAAATGATCATTATTTAGATGAACAGCAAACTGGATTATTCAAATTAGTAGATGGGTATCACACATTGTCTCAATTTTTTAGTGAAAATGATATAACCGCACATACAAATAAAGTAGTATGTGATGGACATTTAAGTGAAATAGGTCATACAATATTAGCAAATGATATTATAAAGCATTTTGAAAATGGATAAGTTATACATTTACGGATGTTCACATAGTGCTGGTAATTTATTAGGGTATTCGCATACTGAAAATCCACATCAACAAAAATTAGGTGATGGTATTAGATTTATACCAACGGAATATACAAATTGGTTAGGTAATATTGGGAATCCATTTTACGTTCAGTTAGCAAACGAATTGAACTTAGATTGGCAATTAAGGGCAGAGGGTGGTCATAGTAATCAACAGCAATTCAAAAGATTATTAAGTGATTTACACAAAATAACAAAAGATGATACCATACTATTTCAATTTACACATTTTGTTAGATTTGAAGTACCACTATTAGTAAATGGCAAGTGGGTAAGTGATGGATGGCAAAAAGGTGGGGACTTAGTATTTGAAGATAGTAAGTATCAGCATTTCTATTTAACACATTTAGATTTTGAAGTACCATTCATAGTAGAAACAATAAAACAAATACTTACACTATTAAAATATATAGAAACTAATATCGGTGCTAAAGTATTTATATGGTCAATGGATGGTATTAGTGATGAAATAAATGAATATACCAAATTAGCAGACCAATCTAATTTAATTACATTCGAAATAGATGGTGAAACATATAATCATTTAGCGGGAGTTACTAATTGTATAGATAGAAACGAACATCTAATAATTAAACATGAAACTAAAAGTGTAGTGGACGATATGCACTTTGGACAATTAGGGCATAATTTTATGTATGAAAATATTTTGAAGTTTATAAAATAAGTTGTATCTTTACATTATGAATATATTTAGAAAAATAAAACAATTCTTTATACCTGAGTGGCATTTCTTTATGTTAAAAAATGGTGAGGATATGGAATTAAGAGTATATCGTAATGGCGTACCTGTTTCACAAAAAGAATTACTTACAACTAAAAAGGGAAGTAAAATACTTGGTGAATATTTAGCAGAACAAAAGAAAAAAGAAACGAAATGATAATAAAAGAGTTTCTAAGGTATGGTGATAAACTATGTATCGTTACGAAACGCATTAATGCAGACCGTATTAATGATGTACAAGCTGCAAAAGAGTTATATCAAGCGGAACATTGTGTAAAAAATCCACAAAATCCATATGAATACATTTTTCTACAAATAATACCCGATATAGAATATGAGCAAATCACTTAGTCAAAAGGATATGTTATTACAAAACATAATCAAATCTGACAAAAAGAAACAAAATAAAGTGGCAACTAGTAATTCAGTAGGTAAAACCAACACAAAAGGTACTATTGATGTAAAGGCTAAGAATAGAAAATCTCAGTAAGATTTGGTAATTTAAATAATTTATCGTATCTTTATAAAAATAAAGGTTATGTTTGATAAATTAATAGCAGTAATACAACAATTTGGACATTCAATAATGCCCGTATTCGTAGTGGATATGTGGGAAAAAGCATTAGTGTTAAGATTTGGTAAGTTTGAAGATATAAAAGATCCAGGTCTACATTGGAAAATCCCATTCGTAGATTCAGTATGGCATCAAACCATTGTAACACAATCTATACACTTACATCCACAATCAATCACATCATTAGATTATAGAAACATAGTAGTAAGAGCAATTGTAAGATATGATATTGCAAACGCATATTTATTCTTAACTAAGTTAGCACATCCGACTGATGTATTAGTAGATACAACGGGTGCAATGATTAGAGAAATTATTGAGGAAAGGAATTGGGAAGACCTGGTTGATATTGAAGTTGAACTAACACAAACAATTGGTGCTAAAGTTAAAGAGTGGGGTATTAATATAGAAAAGGTCACTTTAACGGATTTAGCTGAAATTAATTCTATTAGAGTTATAACCGATGGTGACCCCAATAGACAATCAATAGTTCCGTTAACCGATACAACCAATAATTAATATGAAAAACAGACGTAACAAACATAAAGGGGATGGTGAAATACGAAAGTTATTTATGCAGCAACTAATAAATACTATTAAAGATAGTGAGTTTATGGAAGGTGTAATGAATGAATTGATTGAATTGTATTCACAAAATACGGATGAACAAAATGAATTAGAGTTTGATGAAACAATGCTGCCGGATTTATTAAAAATATGTGTAGAGAATGAATGGTATGAGGTAGCGGCAAGAATACATAAACAAATAACTAAATTAGAAACAAATGTTAAAGCAGGATAGTGAGGGTTGTTATATAGTTGAATCAGCATTAGATTTAAAACAATATCATAGAATGACGGATTTAACAATGAGAGAGAAAATTCAGTTAAAAGCAGAATTGAATCCACCAACACAAAAGAAAAATAAAACGCCAAAGAAAACAACAAAGAAAGTAGATAGACCTGAGCCTACTGAATTTGATAAATGGTTTAATTAATATGGAAAAAAGATACGCACAGCAAATAATAGAATGGGCAGAGTTAGCTAAACAAACATTGAGTGTTCGTAAAGAAATTATACTTGATGATAGTTTAACCGATGAACAATTGGGAATTATCATTAGACAAATGTATAGAGCAAAAGCGGAAGCAGAAACCGAATCCATAGAACGTTGTAAACAATATTTATAATGAGTTGGATATGTAAATATTGTGGCAAAGATACTAAATGGATTGATATGGATTATTTGGTAGGTACTGACCACTTACAATGTGTATTAGAAGCAATAGATGAAGTAAAACAATCAAAAGTTATGAAAATTAAGAATTGGGATAAGATAAGTGGTTATACTTACAAAGGTTATACAATAGTTAATCCAATACATAATGCGGGTGGCACAATGTATTACGCAGATGTGTTAAATTTAAACTTACCACAAAAACCAAAGTGGCATTTAGAATTAATGATTGAAGCCGGCGGAATTGATGAGCACTTACTTAGATTATTAGATGGCAATGGCTTGAATATAAAACATAAAATAGAATTAGTTGATATTAGAACGGCAGCATTATTTAGAGTAAGGTATGAGGAAATTATTGATGAAATGTTAAGTAGACAATTAACATCAGCACCAACATATAATAGCCATTCATTAAGTGGGGTAGTAAATATAAATAATGGTTCAAATGGTATATTAAACACAATAGCAAGTAGTGGAACTAATGTTGTTTATACTAATGCACTTAATGGTACTACATATACACAGGGTTCAATAATAGATACAATAAAAGAGTTACAAAGACAAATTGATGAATTAAAATTACACACACCAACAAATCCTTTTTAATATGAGATTCAAATATAAAATTAACTTAGAAATTGATGTAGACTTCGATGCACCTTTATTGGGTACTGATACTACAAAAGGCAAACGAAGCAGAACTGATATGATTGCTAAAGCAGCATTAGCTGAAATGATTAAATTAAAAACTACGTCATATGTGGGATTAGATAGGACAATTGATGAAGATAATTTAACGGGTACAATCAAAGGTAGTGTTATGTTACGTTCACACAAAATGTTAGAGGAAGATGAAAAGAACAAACGAGATCCGGATTTTATGTATAAGTGGATTAGAGAAAAAAGTGGAAAATAAAAATAAATAAGTTATGATAGTATTATTAATCGCAGCATTTATTATCGGTTGGTTAGTAGGTGCAAAGCAAGAACAAAAACGTATATTGAATCCAAAAGAGTATATACCTGAACCAGAAGTTGTAGAAAAATTACAAACGTTAGCGGGTATCAAAGAGCACGATACACAAAAAGGTGTAGAAATATTAATGAATGCACCGGCAAGTGAAAAGTTTGTAGAATTATTTAAACAAAATAGAGCAGAGATTGAATCTAATGAAGCAGCATCAGTTCAGTTGACCGGTGAAAGTGATTCGCATTACTATTACAAAACAACAAAAGATAAAAAGAAATAGTGCTAACTATTAAAAACATATCAAAGTTAGAAGGGTACGAATCACATCCGTGGAAAATTGAATATATAAACACAATAGATGTTATGTATATTTTTTCAATAGATAATAAGAATGGAAATTATATTACAAATGTAATTTTAAGTAGAACACCACAAGAAGTTGATGGAAATATTTTATATAGTTTGAATGTAAATAGTGAGGAGCAATTGATTCCTAAAAGTTTATTACTATCGGCAAAATCATTAGGTAAACATATTATAAATTTACTTAATATGAGTGATTTTAACCCACCTTTTTAACATACATAACTGATTGAAACTCAATAGATTAGCTCTAATATACCCTATTATTTGGTATTTTGGGGCTTTTTTCGTATCTTTGATATATGATAACAATACAAAATAGCGAGGCAATTATCCGACGAGACCTTATTGATAGTTGGTATGTATTGGGTATAAAGAAAGGTTATAACAAATACTATATTAATCTAACAAAGGCAGGTGAGCTGTTATTTAAGGGATGTGAATTAAGTAGGGAAATGAATGGAAATGGTTTCTACATACTAAAATGTGGAACTGAATACTGCACGCTAACTAAGTCACAAATGGGTGATATGAAATATATTTTAGAATGTTTAAGTAGCTTTGTTCAATAAATGTATGATAAGCAAACGATAGGGTATGTAGTATGTATAATGATTGCATACATTTGGTATTTGTACGATACACATAAAGATAAAAGAAAATAATATGAATCCTTTTGTAATAGTATTAATAGCAGCCGGAATAGTTAATGGGTTGAATGTATGGTATATGATTAGAAGTAGACGATTACACAATTTATGTATCAAAAGACGTAAAGAAAATAAAAAGAAATAATATGATAACAGGTTACTTAATAATGATAATATATCCAATAGGATTTTTATTGACATTAACATTCTTTAAATTCTTTGGAGTGAAGATTGGATTTGATTATGATAATGAAAAAACATATGCCGAATATGATGATTGGGATAGTAACGCACAAGCATTTACCACATTCTCTTTGATGTGGCCGGTTATAGTACCTATGTTATTAATAATCGGTATTTTCAAAATAGTATTCAAATTTAGTAAATGGTATATAAACGAATAAAGTATGCTTACAATTAGTAATCCACAAAGGTTAGTAGGTGAGGAATATAGTGATTGGTTAAAAGTAATTGGAGTGAAAGAACATAATAATTGTTATGAATTTACATTAGCCAACAAAGAAATGAGCCAAATAGAAACTATATTACTACATAGAAAACGAACTGAAAACAAAATGTATATAATGGAATACAATACTAAAACTTTATGGCTTCATAAAGACGAATTTGACACAACCGAAAAAATTATTCTTTGTATGCAAACAATATAGTACACTTTTGGCGGGCGGGGGCCGGGGGTAAAAGTGTCGTTGGGAAAATTTTTTGATAGCATAAATTATATATACAATGTTAAAAATACAAAATGTAAATAGAATAATAGGAATGACCGCAAATGGTTGTAGAGTGGTGAGTGTAGAATATAGTACTGAAAAACGTGGTTACTTTTTTAATTTGACAGATAATCATGGATTAAATTCGGAAGATAATGGATATTTTCAAATTCGTTTATTAGAAACGGATGAAGTGGATAGCTATAGCTTATTTGTTATGGGCTGGCATATATGCACTGTTATATGTGTAACAAAAGATGATATGAAAGGACCACCGGAGTTGGCATCCTTAATGTACAAAATAATAGATAAAGCAATAGAAAGTAAAAATCAATATTAGTAATATGCTAACGATAACAAATATAGAGGCGTTACAAAATGAAATGGTTGCGTATGATGGTAGTAATTGGATGGTAACTAAAATCAATATCAATGAGGATGGTGATTACTATGGTATCGTTATACGAAAACAAACAAATGCTGCAAATGATTATGTAGTATTGTATCTAATGAGGGCTGGTATTGGTAATGGTGAGTATGAATTAAAGAATAGTAAACAATCAGCAAAGAGAATAATACACATATCGAATATACAAAACATAAATTTATTCAAATATATAATTCAAAGAGAACTTACTAGATTATGCTAAACATACAAAATATACATAAAATAAGGCATGAGACAATACAAATTAAAGGTGAGGTGTGGACGATTGGTAATATTAAGGCGGTAGATTTATTAGATGGTAATTACTATCAATTTGATATACATTCATTTTTTAGTGATAGGTTGGTGCATATATTTTTGAATAGGGAAACAAAAGGTGAAAAACAAAAAGAACAAACCTATTATCATTTTCAAAGCAGAGGTGAATACTATGAAATGATAAATAATTGGAATGAAGATAAGATTACAATCAATAGAGACTTGGTAATAAAAGATGGGCTGTTAATGTTTATGCAAAAAATGTTAGAAACTATAAAATAGAATAGAATGTTAAACATAGAAAATGTGGATAAGGCATTGGGAAGATCGGTGAACATTAATAGCTTAGTGTATATGATAACCGAAATAAACAAATTAAAAGATTGTTATATTTTTCATTTACAATCCACTACATTGGTGGGTGCTAAAGTTATACAAAGAATAATGATGAGTAGAGAGCGGGTTAAGGGTATAGATAAATATACACTTACAGCATTTGGTTTTACAAATCATAATGTATGGGGTGTTGATTATCCGAGTTTACATGGAGTGGATAGTTTTCTAAAAGAGTTACAATTATTTTTATACAATGTAAAGAATGTATAATGTATAGCAGAAGATTGGTTATAAAAAATAAAGAGGCGTTGGTATATAAGATAGTACATTCAAATAGTTTAAGTAATTACTATTATATACATAACATAACGGAGTATGAGCACCACTATCTATTTCATATACTACATAATAACAATGATAAAACATATACAATACGATTAAGTAGAAATTCAGTAGAGGGTATGTATGTTATGTATGATACAGCACAATCAAACAATGCTGATTTATTAACAAAGGATAAGTTAGAGGATAAGGATAGGGTATTAAGATCAATATCAACAATAATCAAAATGGATTTTTTGTAAAATCGGTGGCGGGGGCTGGGGGAACCGGTGTCGTTACCCAAATTTTTTTGATAGTAGAAAATGTATATATAATGTTAAAAATAGAAAATAGAGGAAAGTTATTAGATGAAATTATTACTATAAATGGTGACAAACAATATAGGATATACAATATAGTTGAGAAAGATGACCACTATGCAATATACTTAACTCAACACTCACCTGTGATGTTAATACTAAACCGAAATAAGGTAGTAAATGAAAATGGGCATACATACGATTACTATACAATGTACGATAGTGACATACCGAATAACGCATTTAATTTAAGTAAGGGTGTAATTAGTGGAATGGATACTTTTATGAATGCAATAAGACAGATATTAGAAATGAAATAATATGAAACTAACAATACACAATATAACTAACATAGTCAATACAAAGATTAACACTACACACGCTCAATGGGTAATAGAGTATGTAATGTCTAATGAGAACTATTATACAATCAAAGTCACTTTTGTATTTGGTAAAACAATGGGTAAGGTACATCCTAAGCATATCTATTTCCAATTATATAGGGATAAGGATAAGGATGGGTATTGGATAATGGATAGCACTGAAACGGCGCTACATAGGTGGGGAGTGTTTAGAGCACATATGGAAACGAGTAAAGATTTCATAGATACCTTAAAGCGACAATTAGATACATTATGATAGTAGGTGCATTGATAGGAATAATGGCGGTATGTATCGTAATGGGTATAAGGATAGTACAAAACATACTGAAACATAATAAGAGAATGAGGGAATTGGAAAGGGAGTTGGATATAAAATTAGAAAGGCGGGAAATAAGATTACAAAGGTATGAAAGGGAACGACATAACCAATGGATAAATAGTACACAAAACCATAATACAATCTATAAAGGAATAAATAAATAAAACAAAAGTATATGAATAAGAAAATAACAAAGGGTGAAATAATAGAGGCGGTAACCTTTATACTAATGACGGTGGGAATAATAGTAATGATAATGTCACTACATCAGCTAAACGAAGTGGGTAAGGAAGTAAAGGCAATAAAAGAATTAAGAATAAGTAAATAGAGTATATGGATAGTGGAATGATTGATAATACAAAGGTAATGGATATAGTATTTAGAAAACAATTCCATTTAGCTAAACATAATAATTGGGAAATGGAAGGATTGAATAGCGAACAAAAGAAACTAATGTTGGAATACCTAATGAAATACTTCCTTAAGATTGAGGAATATGAAGTGTGTAACGAAATACAAATACAAATAGATAAGATATGATACATAGAATAAAGAACATATACAAAATACATAGGTTAATACATAGGAATACTAACTATTATGATAGAGGCAGAATAAGTAGAAGGGCAAAGATATACTTACAACGAATCGATGAGTATTTTAAAGAAAGAAAACAAAACAAAAGGGAATATGCTAACAATAAAGAATGTAGGTAAATTACTAAACAATACCTTTAAGGATAAAATAGGTATGGAATGGTATGTGGATAAGATAATAACGGACCCTAAGGAATACTTAATAGTCGTTGAACAAAGGTATGCGTTCAAAAAGGAAGTGGTGGCATTAAGTAGAGAAGTAGAACATAATAGTAATACATATGTGTTCGGTATATCCAATGGCGGTATCAGTAATCAAAGGATATATAAGAGTAAACGATATATAACAAAGGTAATAATAGAAGATAAAAAATTATTACTAAATCAAATCACTCACTTAATAGATGAAATAATAAAATAAGATATGATTACAATACATAATAGGGATAAGATAATTAATCAATGTATAAAGGGAATACATACAACGACAAGAATGTCTTTAAACTACGATATACATATTATGATTGAAGATATCACTGTATATAGAATAAAGATAAGAGACCCATTTTTAGGTAAGGATAAGATACTAACACTACATAGAAATCCTACAAATGTATATAGAGGAAGTAGTGATGAATACTATATGTTAGAGGATAACGAAACGGATAAGCAAATGTATATAACAAAAAAGAACATAAGGAATATGTCTCACTTCGTCCATACGGAATTAAAATTCTTTGTAGAAAATATATAAACGATATGAAATACAAAACACCTAAAGAAAAAACAATAGCGAGATTGGTAGATAATTGTAAAAGTGCAAGTAATAGGGATAAGAAAAAAAGAAAGGGTATAAACCAATGTGACGTTACCTTTGAGAGTATGTTATCCTTAATGGAAAGACAGGATTGGAAATGTGCTATAAGAGGTCAATCATTTGTTATAATGGATAAAAGATATAAGGTAGAGGAAAGAAAAAAATTAGGTATCAATTCACTCCTTATACCCTCAATAGACAGAATAGATAATAATAAAGGATATACAATGGATAACATACGAATAGTCACTAACGGATATAATCAATTAAGGAATAGGTATGAGGAAAGGGAAGTTATGGAATGGATATTATCTAACGAATAACGGGCTTTGATTAGATAATTTTTAATCATATAGTATCAAAGATTAGAAAGTATCAAATTAATCTAAAAATATATCAAAATATGTATATTCGTATATTGATATATAATAGAGCAATAATAAGGGTGTCCGTATAAGAATTAAACACTTATACCCACATTCACCCACAATTCAACACACATAAGGGTTACAAAGAGATTAGAATGGGTAATAAGCGTGTTATACTATGTTTCAGTCTTCGTACACATTAATTGTCGGACCGCAAAATTTTTTAGAGGATATTTTCACACATATAGGGGTATGAAATAATAACCATATAATTTGGCTGATAAAATATATTTTCGTATCTTTGTAGAGTAAACGGGTTAGGACAGAATAATACAATATTCTCAATGGTTACTTAGTTACTCCTTTTACACTCCCTCAAATAGTGACCTCCTAACCCGTTTCTTTTTAAACTAACTCAATGAATATAAAACAATTTAAAAGACATCACGCCATAAGAGTAATGAATTGGTGCAAAGTGAATGTGGGCTTGAATTACAGAAGGCACACATTGCCGGTCTTAGAGTGGTCCAATACTGGCGATGATTGTGGTGATTATGATTTTGATGATAATATTATTTCAGTTTATAAAAGCAAACATAAATCTGTGATTGATATTATTCATACTATTATTCACGAATGGTGTCACTACAAACAAAGTACAAAGAAATACTACGAATACGATAAAATTTTTAATTACCACGACAATCCATATGAAATTCAGGCAAATGAGTTAGCGGATTCAATGAAGTGGAAATGTAAAAAAGATTTGTTTCGTTAGAAATTATCTAATAAGTTCCCGGTGTAAGTTAAAAAATATCTAATAAAATCGATTATATTTAGATTTTTTTTAATATGTTAAGGGAAATTGCATAAGTCATTGATTTTGAGTGACTTATGTAAGTAGTTGTATGTCAATGACTTATGCCGGTCCTACCATATTACGATAAAACATATACATAACTTGTTGATTCTCAATAAAGAATTTTAAAAATAGTTCACTTTAGCTATTGTTAGTCTCAAAAAAAGGGTTATCTTTATGTATTGGGTTGAACGAGGGACCCTTCACATTAAAAAAAAATTATATATGAATAACAAAGTAACAAACGAATTTAGAGACATCGCTTATAATACTGCCCGTAATGAGCGACCTGTGTATGTTAATTTTTCAGCTACTAAAATGAGTAACGCGGTTAAGCCGAATAGTATTGTAATATTTAAAGACTTCTTAGGACGTACACATAAGGTAGTATGTAGAAATAAGCCTGAAATTAAAAAGGCGTGTGAGTTTTTTAGTATGTTGAAAAAAGAGTCCGCTCAAATTAATCGTATCATTGCTCAATACCCTATGAGCTACGGACAAGTTACTAAGAAATTTATACCATCCGTAAAAGCTGAGTTAAAGGCTATGGGTTTAAGTAGTAAGCAGATTCAAAATATCTTAATTATGTATTGGGCTTAATAATAACACTATGATAACAATTTTAGAAGCCGTTATAATCGCGGTAGTAACAATTTTAGTTTACACATTAGTATTAACAATCAAACAAACAATAGATGAGAAAAAAGAGAAACGATAGAAACCACTTAATATACGAAATTATAAACGTTGAGAATGGCAAACGTTATATAGGAGTTACCGCGTGTATTGGTAGAGCATTTAACTATTCAGCTTATAGACGTTTTCAAAAACATATGAGCAGAGCTAAATGTGAAAACAAAGACTGGGCATTGTATAAGGATATGAAAAAATACGGACCTGATGTATATGATGTGTATGTAATAGATGTAGTAAGGGGTAAAGCAGAAGCACATAAATTAGAGACCTTCTACTTACAAAATTTTAAGTATCAATTAAATTCAACACACTAAATAATAATCGTATGAACGAACTAACAAACGAACAGCAAGCAATGAGTCAATTGTATTCAGTATTATGTGCAGTAGTACAAAGTGACAGGACCCCAAAGGTAACTGCAGAAGCGGTTGTAGCAACTTTACAAAAATTGTTTGAGGATGAAAATGGTCCCTTTACGGCTAATGAGCATATGATGGGTATGACTATGGCAATGGCTGAGGCAATGAATGATATTGTAAAACAACGTAACAAACAAATACAACGAGCAGCTGAGGGCAGTAGTATATTAGCTAACATTAATTGGAACTAATACGGGTGGTAACAAAAATAAATTCTTTAAAATATAAACATAACATAATGAGTAAGAAAGTAACTAAAACAATGAAGGCAACTAAAGTAGTAACAAAGAAAGCGACACCTAAAAAGAAGGTAGTAGCTAAGAAAGCAGTATCAGCAAAGAAGGCGGTAGCTAAGGTAATTAAAAAGCAAGTAGCTAAAAGAGTGGCTAATAAAGTAGTAGCAAAGAAAGTAGCAAAGAAGGCGGTAGCTAAAAAGAAAGCAACAAAGGTAACACTAAAAGAAAAATATACTAAGTTATATAAGATAGTAAGTAATTACAGCGACAACCTAATGCAAGACGTATATTCAGTAGTATATAGAACAAAGGAACTAAAAAGGTTTATTAACACTACATTAGCACATAAGTACATAGAGCAAGAAGTCCTTGTAAGATTAGGTGAGCACAATATTAAAACAGCTAAAAAGAGTAGAGCAGTAGCGAGTGAATTAGCAGCTGAGTTTGAATAGATTTTTTTGGGGTTAGATTTTTCATATAGATTTAGACCGGGCGTTTCTACGCTCGGTTTTTTTATGTCTTTTTTTATTTTTATTCAAATCGATGAAATCCTTTGCCAGCAAGCGTTTCGTGAATGCGGGTAGTCTCCGCAAACTCAACGAGAGCAGGTGTTTGGCAAAGGTGGAGTTCTCCATTTCTTGTAATTAGAGATATTAAAAAAAATTTATATATGTCCCTGGTACACATATATTGTGGGGTAAAATTTTTCGGTCTAGGAAAGTGATATACTTATATAGGTAGTACCTAAACTAATTATGTTATAATGAAGATTTCTATTTATCAAAGCACTAAGGAGTGTTACTTTTGGACAAGAGAAGAATTAAATTTTATTGAAGAAAACTATCCAAACTATTTTAAAATAGATGGACCTGCTACTAATATATTTGATTTTAAAGGATATGAAGTTACATTTTATAAAGGACAATGGTATAGAATGCTGAATGAAGGGTTTAATAATTTGGGTGATGTAAATATATTAGTTATTGATCATGGAGCTATACCACCATCAGATATGGAAAGTATCATAGAGGGTATTAAAAAAAATCCAGAAAATAAATTTATCATAGTAGGAAAGAATGTAGAGGATTATTGGCTAGTAACTAATACTAGAACATCAGATGATTTATTTAAACAAATAGAACAGCTACCTAATCTAAAAGTAATATGGGATGTAGATGGTGTGAACTATAACAATATGTTCTTTGAACCAAAGGTTAACTTTCACAATTACTACAACAATAATACTTTTCCTGGATACATGTTCATCAATGGTAGTGACATCTTTCATAAACTACCTAAAGAGTATCGTATGGGTATTCATCTTAATAAAATTACAGACAGAGTCCGTAAGTGGTTATTCAACACATATAGTGATAATACTAATGCTAATTTATTCTTTACATCTCGCAAACATCGTAATTTAAAAACGTTTATATTTGATAATGAGTTAGGAACGAGTAGTGGTAATGGAGTGACAACCCAATGGTATAATGCTCAGTTTATAGAATTGACTACTAAATCGGAAATGGAAGTGATATATGAAACCTTTACTACAACTGCCGAGCATAGGTGGTTATTAAAGTGGAATGAAAAAACAATCAAACAATTATTTTTATCAAAGCCGTTTATACACGCCGACCCTGCCGCTCATTCACTATTCAAAGTAAATGGATTAAAGGCGTATAGAAGTTTATATACGGATGAATTGTGGGATATGTATGAGGGGTACGATAACCAATCCCTTTTATTGACAAATCGTAGTGAAAGTAAAATTTGGTGGAATGAAGCATTAGAGAGGAATATAGAGTGGTTACTTACAATGAATACGAATGATTGGGAATTAAGAATAAGCGAAGCCAATAGAGTTGCTATCCACAATAGAGAGATTATAGAGGGATATATATTCAATCAATCTCTTTTTAAGTATGTAATATAAAAGCGGGTATTTAATTCCACCTCTTTTATTTTTTTATTTCAGTTCTTTGTTGTATATTAGTATAATAAAACACAACTACTATGAATATAAAAGAATTCTCTCAGCCCACTATTTTAACCGGCAAACAATATGGTACAACCGTTACAATCGAATTAGACCATAGTGATACTTCTATTGACGAAGTTATGGATGGTATGTTAACGATTGTAAAAGGTTTAGGATATTTAGATACTACTATTAATCAATGGATAAAAGATAAGAGTATGGATATCTACGAAGATGAGTATGATATTATGAAAGATTCTTTAGCTGATGATTGGTTTGATGAGAGTAACGAATGTAATGATGGTGAAGATGTAAGTGTTCGTTGGGATATGAGTGATGAAGAACGTATGGATATTATAGGACAGAATGGTAATGAGGGTACACATTATGGCATTGCTACCGACGAGGATATCGAAGAATGTGAATTGAATGAAAGACAATTAAAGGATTATAAAGGTGTATATGTAGAAAAACCGCACTTTGATTGGGATGGTGAAGATTATCAAGGTCAATTCAAAGAATGGGAGAGTGAAACACCACCACTCGAAGATGATGAAAACCAATTTGATGATTATGGTATGAGAAAAATACCTAACGATAAACTAAAAGCCGCCGTACAACGATATAGTGAGGAAGTGAAGGCAAAACACAAACCAATTAAGTTAGATAAAACCAAAATCACCAAAGGAAAAATAAAAGATTTAAAAAAATAATAAAAAAACCCCAAAAAAAGGAACGAAAATGAGGGTGAGTCCATATATATTGGTGAAATGAAATGGCTAATTAACATATTTAAGAGATTTTTTACCAAAAAGATAGACACTCACTACGAAGATGAGTTTGAAGATATGTTTTTATACGCCGAATCACACTTACCTATTACTCGCACTAAGAGTAAACCAAAGGTAATGGCGTACAAAAAGAAGTAGTATATACGAAAAGGATTTCAAAATTTCGAAAAACGACATTGACCCTCCCCATTTCCGCTCCACCCCTCCCTTAAATTAGTTATATATATGCCGTACATACCAACACCACCAACTATTAGTGGAAACTATATACCACCTAAACCTATATTTGTAATGAGGTTCAGAAATTCAATGGGTGATAGTGAGTTTGCACACGTTAAAGATACGTTGTTCAAATCAGATATTAGTAATGAGTATCATATCATAGCGGTTAAGAATGATAAGGATAAGGATGAATTTGAAATGTATAATTCATCTAAGGTAGAGAGACAGGAATGGAACAAATTAATAAACAAAATAATAAAATAAAAGTTATGGCAAAGAAAACAAAAGTAGAAGAAACACAGGTTCAAGAACCACAATTACAATTAGAACCAGTTAATTGGTATGAGTTTGATTGGGATAATAAAATTACTACATTAGAAGATATTAAGGTTATCTTTAAATCTTTAAGAATGACAGTAAGTGATAAAGCAGAAGATTTCGAAACACTAAAGAAATATACTAAAGAAGAAGTAGCTTACCAAACTAATTAATACTTTTCCATATATTTATTCCTAAACAAAGGAGTAACAATTTATGGCAAAGAAAGGTTCATTAACATCAACTAAGGTTTCATTTGGTTCCCGTAAAACAGGTTCAGCTAAGAAATCTTATAACAAACACAGTCCCCGCCCAAAGGCATACAAAGGACAAGGAAGATAATGTTTAGTAGAGAAATCATAAACGATTATGGTGATTACCAAATTAAGAGCAAAGACTCTGTATTATTAAAAGGTAGGTTTGATAAAAACTTTTTAGAAGTTAAAACAATTGACCCTACACAAATACAATACAAAGTCTTTGACTCTACTAATGTTAATTTTGCAATTCGTATAGGAACATCTACCTATATACCATCTAATATCTTTACTAAATTACAAACAGCTTATAAAGAAGGTAATCCTTATTTTACGGCAAAAGATGTAATTACAATTGAAATGGATTTATCCAAAACACTTTCTTTTATAGATAGTAAGTACAATGTTAAGGTTGCAACTAAACAGGTAACATATGCAGGTAGTGAAACTAAGTACACTACAACGGAAACTAAAACTACCACATCTACAATTACTACAAAAAGTGGTTCATCGGATGTACAACAGTCGGCAGTAATAACATCAAACGAACCCGTTGAAAAAACAATTAGTTCAGTTTCAGCATCATTTACCGATAGCTTTGCAACACGATTAGAACTATCCGGTGTTAAAAGTGTTTCATATCCATTCTATGTTGATAACAATCCAAATCAATTAAATGATGATAATGTGATACGTTACATTCAATTTTTGTTTGAAGATATAACAATTGCACCAAAGGGAAGTAATTCTATTGTTCCATATGAATATGAAGATGGAACGGTAATTGTACAAAACCTACCGGCATCAACGGATGTAGTTAGACCTGTAACACAAAGAGTAACTAATTTAGATGGATACTTAAGAGATGTAGAAAGATAATATTTATATTATGGATACCAATAAGTTATTAAAACTAACAAATATGTACGTTAAAACCAATTGGAGAAAATATTTTGATGAAGATGCCTCACCGGCTGTTCAAGAATATTTGTCACAAAATGGTGATAAAGTATATCCGTGGATTTTACAAATACTAAAAGCTGCAATAGAAGAAAATTTAGAAGAAGTTGCTATCATTAAGTTTACCGATAGTAAAATGTTTGCTACAATTGATAAGAGTGAATATAAGGACCTATTGAATAAGATGATGGAATACTTTATAGAAAAAGAACAATACGAACAATGTGGAGCTATTAGGGATTTAATCATATCTATTGATAATCCACCCTCACCTAAACCAAAAAGAAAATATACAAAAAGAAAGACTAAATTACAAAGTTAGTATATTTATAAGAAATAAGAAACAAAAAATTATGAAAGCAGTATTAATAGCTACGGATTACATCAAAACGGCAACAAATGATTATAAGGTATTAGAAATAAATACCCAAGCAGGTATCATTGCAGATATGAATCTTTTAGACTGGACAGGAATTACTAACTTTATCCAAAGTAATTCATTTGAAAATGTACATTGTATATTACCAAATTATGATAAAAGATTCTCAGTAAAATTAAATGAGATTTGTGATTCCATTGGTGGAATTACATTTCAATCATATGAAACAGGCGATAGTTCTATTACCGTACCATATATTGAAGATAATGATAACACCCTTATTTTAAGATTATCATATGATACTACTGCAATTATTGATGATGAGTATGCTAAAGATAATTATAATTTTTTAAGAGCAGTTGGAGAACAATCTTTTAATCCAAAAACATACATACCAAATATTGTTGATGATTTTTCAAATATTGAAGATTTTTCATATACATTAGATGTACCAAATTTTATTATAAAAAAGAGATATCCAAATTATGATAAAAATTTACATCCTAAATTATATAAAATTCAAAATTTAGAGCAATTAAATGCATTAAAAACAGAGGTTGAACAAGATACTGATTTTTTACAAGAGGTTGTAAACTCAGAAATTTTATCAGGTAAAAGAACGATTATTAGGGGTATTGATGTTATATATGGTGCAGATTTAAGTGTTATTTCTATGGGTGGGTATAAAGTATCGAGTTTTGTTACGGAAGATATTTGGGAAAATACTTTTAGTGAAACTGGTTTACTATCTAACAAAGACAGACCTAAATACATAACTTATTATACAAATCCAAACGAATTAGCAACATATATATACGATGCAGACCAATTAGTTTTAATGGCAGATGGTAGTAGAAAAGAATTTTCACAATTAGAAACGGGTGATACTGTAAAATCAATATCAGTAGCAACTTTACCGTTAGATGAAACTGAATATAAAGTATCTGAATGGACAGGTAGTCACACTGCATTTATTGAAAATTTTGAAGTAAGTCAAACGGCCGTGGTAGTAAAAACAACAAAAACTCAAAATACTTTCTTTATTAGAATAACCTTAGATAATATGGTAGAGTGGGATGATTTACCTGGAACAGAAATTCTTATTAGAGAAGATGATATTATTAGATTCAAACTGGTTAATGAGTTAGAAATTGGGGATGTAATGGAATTATTCAGTACCGAAACTGAAACAATTGTAAGTAAAACAATAACAAATTTAGAAGTTACATTTAAAGAAAATGTTGAAGTTGGTTCAATTGATGTAGAACCAATTGACTTATTTTTACCATTAGTTAGTAATGTATACGCTATTATTCAACACAATGCATGTACTTCTACTTTCTGTAAACAATATGGACTGGATTGTACCCTATACTCTAAATGTACTAACTGCACAAAATTACAATGTCCAACTAAATAAAAACAAACAACTATGGAAATTATAAAAAATGATGTAGTAGAAATTACTATTGAAGAAAAAACTGAAATTGCCAATATATTTCAAAATATTATATTGAGTATAAAAAATGATATATTAAATCAATAATTATTTTGTAATACAAAATAATTTTAGTATATTAGTGTTATGGGAATTAATTTTAAAGAAATATCACAAGCCTGGTTTGACTCATTTTGGGGATCTAAAGAACAAAATCTACTAGCTAAAGATAGATTAAATATCTGTCTTGAATGTCCATCGAAAGGTGAGATATTTAAAGATAAAGAATGGTCACTTTATTGTAAAGAATGTGGTTGTCCATTAAAGAAAAAAATATACTCAAATTTAAGAAATTCATGTCCATTGGATAAATGGGAAGAGGCCGCAAAAAAACATGAAAGTATTTTTGTGAAAAAATTGTTATAATTATGAATGCATATATAATAGAATCTGTATATGGATTTCTAAATGAAGAGGATTTAAATTTATTAGATACGCTCTGTATTGATTTCAATATTGATGATTTATATAAAACAACTCCACAAAACGGAAATTTCTATTATAGAATGTTCATAGATAAAGAAACAAACTTTATCGATTATCAGAATACTATTAAAACCCACATACATAACAAATATAAAGTAAATGTAGAAATAAATAATATTTGGATAAATAAAATTACTACTGAAACAAACAAAGAAGATAAGTTACATTTTGATGCTTGTAATTTTACAGTTGTATCATATATTAATGATAATTTTGAAGGTGGAGAATTTGAATTTCAAACAAATGGTGGACCCCCCATCGAAAAAATAAAACCAAAACGAAATTTAAGTTTAATTACAAATGCTAGATTACCACATAAAGTATCACCTGTAACGTCCGGTGAAAGGTATTCGTTAGTGGTTTTTTGTGATATACCCAAAAAAAACAAAAAAACAATGTTATGATTGAAATGAATTTAAATAATGAAGTTATAGTTTATAAATCAAATTTAAATTTAGAACCCAAATTTAACAAACAAACATTTATAGAAAAATTAATAACGGTTGATAGTTTAGTAAAAACGACTAATCAAAAAAATGGTGCTGGTGCACCGGGTAGACAATCAAGTCTATCTAAAATGTATATACCGGAACTAATCTTTATAAAAGATAACATTTGTAAATTATTATCCGAAACATTTAAAATTAGTAATAATTTCATAATTTATGATTGGTTATATTATAGTGATAACGATAATTCTTATACTGGATACCATACACATGAAATGTTAGGACCAATAAAGTCAAATATTAATCACATCGATAATTTAAAAACAGATTATACTTTTACTTACTATGTTCAAATACCAAATAATTTAAAAGATAATCAGGGTAAGATATATTTTAAAACAAAATCAGGTTACGAATTATCAATATTACCTGAAGATGGTGATATTTTTATTTTTCCAGGGGATTTACAACACAAACCAGAAATTAATCCGAATTCTACAAAACCAAGAATAGTAGTTGCAGGTAATGTTGCAATTTTTGATAATTATATTGCAAAAAGTAAAAAAACTTTTTTATAATTAAAAATAAATAAAATGAATGTTATAAATACAAACCCAAAACTGTATATTAAATATATTGACGATATAAAAGGATTTGGTGTTTTTACTAATCAAACAATTAAAATGGGTGAATTGATTGAAGAATGTTATTCTATTTGTATTGATAAAACAGTTAAAGAATTTAGCCCATATTGTTTTTATTATAGAGGGGATAGTAGATTATTACCATTAGGATTTGGTATGATTTATAATCATAGTAATACTGCAAATATTGGATGGAAAATTGTTGATGAAAATAAAAGAATTATAAACTTTTTTGCAATTACCGATATTGATATAGATGATGAACTTTGTCATAATTACGGTCCAGCATATTTAAAACATAAACCATTATTATGATTTATCAAGAAAAAATATTTACAAAAGAAGAGTGTGATAAAATCATATCTTACCAAAATGTATATTTAGATTTAAAGTTTAGAAGTGCAGAACCATCTATTGATTTAGAAAATAGAAGAATAGATAGTGGTAAGGTTATAAGGGGTAAAAAAATGGGTAAATTTTTTAATGTTTGGGATATAGTAAATGATACCGAATCAGAGTGGATGTTTGAAAAACTACTTAATTGGTTTTCTAAGGTTTCAAAGATTGAACGTAATACTGATAATAAACTATTTGGATGTTCTTTATATAAATATTCAAAAGGTGACTCCTTTTCAAAGCATATAGATTTAGCACCCGGATTTGAAGAAAGGCGCTATAATTTAGGAATACAATTAAATGAGGATTATATTGGAGGTGAATATATTTGTTACGATAAGGACAATACTGAAATTGTATTAAGTAAAGAAGTAGGAACCGCAATTGCTTATAATGCCACAACTTTACATGAAATAAGAGAAATACATTCAGGTGAAAGATGGTCAATTGTAATGCCAATTGCAAAATATGATATTATTGAAAAAAAACATTTTTTATAATGTCTTTACTAATTAACAACGAATTAATATGGGTATCTATCCCAAAATGTGCTAGCTTTTCAATTGAAGATGCATTTTTAAAATCTAATTTAAATATAAAAAGGCATTCAAAAAGTATTATAAATCCAAACGAACATTTGCACATTGGGTTATTTTTATTAAAAAAAGAATTTGGTGAAAAAGAAAGTATATGTATTAAAAGAGATTGGTTCGAAAGATGGTTGAGTTCTCTACAATATATCTTAGAAAACATGTACATTATACATGGTTCAGAACTAATTAGAAAATGGGAAGATGTTGATAATGAATTTATATACAATATATTTACCGATGATGTACTTAATACATTTCATTTAAACGAACTAAAGACGGAAGAAGTATTTTACTCTAAATTTTTAAAAAATCCAAAAACTGAAATAGAAAAACTTAAAAAAAATCAATCTAAGGAGATGCACAAGATATCAACTCTTTGGTCTCAAAATCATTGGAAAAAGAATGATAAATGTGATTATGAATTTGATATAAACGAAATAGATAAATTTGTAGATTTCATAGAAGATAGATACGGAGAAAGATTGATTGTTAATAAAATAAATGAAAATCCAAAAACAAAAAGTAAATTGGTTTTAAATGATGAATTAAAATCATTTGTTTGGAATAAATTTGAAAAAAAATATAATAAAAAAAATTATCTATTATAATGTTTACTAAAGATGAATGTGAAAGAATAATTTTTATTGCAAACTCATCAGTAATGGATGATTCAAAAACATATTTTAAATACGATGATGATATAAAATATAAAGTATCAAATGTTAAACGAGATGAAACTACCAATTGGATATTTGTTAAAATGTTAGATTTTTTTACAAACAAAACCGGTATTAAAATAAAAAAACCATTAGATATTTTACATATTCACAAATATAAAGAGGGAGATTATTTTAAAAAACATAAAGATAATTTGTATCCAACACAAATACACAATATAGGTGTTTGTTTAAATGATGATTATGTGGGTGGTGAATTTGTTTTATATGAACCAGATGAAGTTTTACCAAAAAAACAAGGTGAACTATATACATTTGAAAGTTTAAGATTACATGAAGTAAAAAAAATTGAGAGTGGTGAAAGGTGGAGTATAATTGCATTTTTACATACTGAACATTTACAATTAAAAAAACGATTATTATGAACATAGGAATAACTGGACATACTAAGGGTTTAGGTAAATCTATTTACGACACATTAACTAAAATACATAATGTGATCGGTTTTAGTAGAACTAACGGATTTGATGTCCAATCACCAAATAAAATAATAGAAAAATTAAACGATTGTGATGTGTTTATAAATAATGTATACTATGAAACAAGTCAATCCGATTTATTTTTTAAATTATTTGAAAAGTGGAAAGAATTAGAAAAAACAATAATTAATATAAATAGTAGTTCAATACATCAATCAGGTGCATGGAACCCCAAGTATGTTTCTAATAAAAAACATTTAAATAATATTACACAATCTTTAATAGACAAATATCCAAATAAGAAAGTTAGAATAATAAACTTAAATTTGGGAACATTAGAATCACACAGTAATTTTGAAACATTTAATAAAATAGAAAATAATAAAATTTCAGAAATAATTGAATGGTGTATAAATCAACCACATAATATTGAAATTCAAGAGTTAACAATATTACCGACAACACAATTGAAATAAAAATATGAAAAAAAATATAGAGATAACAAATAATATATTAACTAAAGATGAGATTTTATATTTATCAGAATTATTAAAAAATAAAAATGATTGGAAGTATAAAACACAGTTCGACCAACCATATGCATATTTTGATTCTTTATATGTGGATATAAATAAATTAAAAAAATATTGTGAACTAATATGTGAAAATGAAAAATATGAAATCAAAGAAATTGGTATTATTGTTATTGAAAAGGATAGACAATTAAAAAATAGCATACATTCAGATAATTCGGTTGTAAGTTATATTACATATTTAAATGAAGAATTTAAAGGAGGAGAATTTGTTTATTATGATGAGGAAAAAAACGAAATTTTAATAACACCCAAACAGAATATGAGTATTATAATTTCAAATAAAACATTACATAAAGTATTAGAAGTTACATCTGGAACTAGATTTAGTTTATACACCTTTTTGACAAAATCAGAAATTAAAAAATATAAAAGTATAATATGAAAATTTTAAAATATTGGACTGCAGAGGAGTTTGAAGTTTCATCTTACAAATATAATTTATCAAAAAGAAAAAATAGTATATGGAAAGAATCGGGTAGTGATAAAACCCGTAAATGTACTTACACATATAACGAATTAGGTTTTAGAGGTGATAGTATTAAAAAAGATGGCTTCAAAATCATGTCTTTAGGTTGTTCTCATACCGAAGGTGTTGGTGTAAACGATGATGAATCGTGGCCTGCACAATTCACAAAATTAGTACCAAATGGAGTTAATATGAATTTTGGAACGGGTGGAAGAAGTGGAGATTTTGTGGTAAGATGTTTGTTAAGTTATTATGATTTGATTAAACCAGATTTGGTATTAATTTTTTATCCAGATAACGCTAGAAAAGACATATATACAATAGAAGGTGGAGTTGAACCATATATGCCATTATCCGCTTGGGGGTATATGGAAGAAACCGACAATGGTAAACTTATTCAAAAAAATTTACTTGAAATTCAAAATAACAATCATGATTTTGTAAATTGGTACAAAAACCATCTTTTGATAAAATTATTTTTAGAATCAAAAAAATGTAATTTTATTTGGAATGGTAGTTTAATACGATCTCCTTATAAAGATGAATTTAGATATGATGGTGATTTTTTTACAAACATAATAGATAAGGGTGTTGATAATAGACATACTGGACCAAACCATCTAAAAAATTATGCAACAAAGTTATACGACCATATCAATACCAATTTTCCTCATTTTTTAATAAGTGATAAAACTAAATTAAATATTAAAAAAGAGTTAATATAGTGAAATACGACGATAAATTAAAGCAGTATATATGTACAACACCGTTTGTTTATTTAGAAGTACATAAAGGTGGAGTACACAGTTGTTGTCCATCTTGGTTACCAAATAGAATTTCTAGTTTAGAAAACATTGATACAGCTTGGGAAAGTGAAGAATTAAAAAAAGTACAAGAATCAATGTTAGATGGATCATACAAATATTGTTCAAAAACACAATGTCCTTATTTGTCGGAATTACTTATGACGGGTAATAAACCAAAAGGATTTATTGATAAAAGTGATTTTAATATTAATGATTATAAAATAGGTCCTACTAATATAAATTTTGCATTCGATAGAAGTTGTAATCTAACATGTCCAAGTTGTAGAAATATAGCTGTTATGGCAGATGGAACTGAATTAGAATTTATAGATAATACAATAAATAAAATAGTAGATGTGTACGGAAAAAATATGACTATGTTATACCTTTCTGGTACCGCTGACCCATTTGCATCAAAATCAATTAGAAAATTATTACTAAATTTTGATAGAAATAAATTTCCAAATGTAAATCATATCCATCTACATACCAACGCATTATTGTTAACTGAAAAAATGTGGAATAGTTTAAGTCACATACATGATTTAATAAAAACCATCGAAATTAGTATTGATGCTGCTAATGAAGAAACTTATAAAATTGTTAGAAGAGGTGGTGATTGGCAAACATTATTAAAGAATTTAGATTTTATATCAACTATAAAACTCCGTAATAAAAATGTTTCATTTGTTACACAAGATACAAATTATTTAGAAATGGAAGATTTTTATATCTTAATGAATAAAATTTTTAAAAACAATATAAATGTATTTTTTAATAAAATAACAAATTGGGGAACATACACACCTGCGGAATATGCTATTAAACAAATATGGAACGAATCACATCCAGAATTTCAAATGTTTTTGCAACAACTTAACAAAATTAATAAAAAACATAAGTGTACCCACAATATGCACGATATAATTGAAAAACATCTACCTAAAAAAATAAATGGTTTAATATAAAACATATTTATAACATATAATTGATTGATTATCAATAAGTTATAAAAAATACCTTAAAATAGTTGAAAAAATAAGAAAAAAGTCGTATCTTTAAGTATAAACATTAAACTCTAAGATATGAAGATTTTACCTATTATTGGTATTGTACTATTATGTGCATGTGAAAAAGAAGTCACTAAACCAATACCACCGCAACATACTATCCAATTTACAATTGATTCGGCATTGACATCAAATGGTACACATAGTTTACCTATTGATAAAAATGGATTTTACCATTTAACAATGGATAATTCTAAAAATCAAACACTAAGTAGAATTACCGGCACACTATTAGTAAATGGTAACCCTATTAAAATTCCGTCACCTATTGATGCAAAAATTGAATGGAGTGGTTCACATTTTTGGGTACTAAAAAAAGGTGATATTATAGGTAGTATTATAAAGACATATTTCAACCCATATACTGGTCAATTACAAAATATTCAGTTACCAAATTTAATATCACAATCGGATGTAATAATTCCAATTGTTAATTCAGTATCTTATTCGGATTTTGAAACGGGCAAAGTTAATACAATGATAGCACCAATATATCCAATGAAAGGTGACACAATTACAATTTTAGGTAAGTTACGATATACAATTGAAATACCAAAAGATAAATTATTTTCTACAATAAAAACAGATTCAATTCAAAAATCAATTAGAATTATTTGTGATTAACAAAAAAAGTTGTATATTTGAATATGATTACAATTCCACAAACACCAATTACTGATTATTCATTTAAAAAGTGGGGTGCTATTAAAATAGAGGAAAGTGATGGTTTGTCCGAATACTATTATTGGATATTACCAATGCCTAAAGATGAAGATGTGGCAGATAGGCCTACACTTATATCAATTGCAAATGATGAGTGGAAAACTATGGATTTAAATGAAGGAGAATATTTGGTAACCCTATTTGATAATTTACCAATGTTAGAAACCGAAGAAGACGTAGAATTATTATATAAAATATTAACAAAAGAAAACTTAACAAAATGATTTATAATGAAGACTGTTTAGATACACTTAATCGTAATTTAGAGTATGATTATATTATAACCTCACCACCGGATTTTGATGAAATTGGTGCAGATACACAAAATATACAACCATACATTGATTTCCTAAAAAATAGATTTGAAAAATTCAATCCAAATGGTAATGTTGTTACTATATTTGTTTCGGATAGAAAAGCAGAAGGAACGGTCATACAAAAACATATGATTATTTGTGATTTAATGAAAGAATATGGGTGGAAACTTAAATCACAAAAATTATGGGTAAAAAAAGAAGATACAATCGACATGTATCGACATGGTTATACATTTATTCTTACATTCAGTAGAGGGGGTGTAACTCATCCACTATTACCGGATGTATTTAGTGAAAAATTTGTACCCGCAACACCTGAATACACTTATAACTTTTCACCAAATATTGTAAAGCAATTTGTAGAAAAATATACAAAAAAGAACCAAATTATATTTGACCCGTTTATGGGTAGTGGTACTACCGCAATTGTGTGTGTTGAAACTAATAGAAATTATATTGGAAGTGAAATAATTGAAAGTACCTGTAAAATTGCAGAAAATAGAATAAACAAAATAAAAAACGCAGATAAATTTTTTAAACTATAAATTATGATACAAAGAAAAAAGACAGCAGAAGAAATTAAAGCAAATTACGATAAGTTTATTGCTATACTTAAAAAGTACTTTAAAGGTGAAAGGTTAGATAAATTACTACATATGTATTCCGAAGATGAATTGGGTATAAATTTAGCAATGTCTCCGGCGAGTGGTAGATTATTATATCACAATTGTTATGATGGTGGATATATTGACCATATTTTTAATGTATGTAAGAACGCATTGAAAATGAAAGAATTATTTGCTACGCAAGGTGGTACAATTGATTTTACTGATGAAGAATTAATGTTTGCAGCATTACATCATGATTTGGGTAAATTGGGTATTAAAGGACAAGTACACTATGTTCCAAATACTAATAAGTGGGAAATAGAAAATAGAATGGATTATTATAAAAGAAATGATGAAATACCATTTATGTCTATTACCGATAGAACGTTCTTTACATTAAACCACTATGGTATTCAGTATTCTGAAAATGAATATTTTGGTATTAAGCTTACCGATGGTTTGTATGATGAAGATAATGAAAAGTATTTAAAAACATTTAATGTTAAAAATACACTACGTTCCTCTATTCAGTATATTTTACATTGGGGAGATTTTATGAGTACTATTATAGAAAGACAAGAAGAATTGAAATTACAAAAACCAACTGACAAATTTTCACTAAATGTTGGACAATTCTAACAAAGTGTCAGTTTACCATTAATGGTATAGATATTGTACTATATAGAGTATTATTAACCAAAAAATTAAATTATGTATTTAGTAGATTACAACAAATTATTTGAAGATTTCTTTGAAGTTTCTAAACCAGGAACAAGACGTTACAAAGAAACAGCACAAAGATTGGCAATTGACATTACTGATGACACATTGCAAATCGGATTAGTAGTACCGGGTCATTCGGTAGAAACATTAACATTAGATTATGACTCTGATAAGATTAGAGTTAAATCCAATCCAACTGATACCACTCCTTCTAAAATTGAAAGTGAATTAGTATCATCAATCGATGAAACACTAAGCATCGGTAAAGATTGGGATGGTGCAAAGGCGGAAGCCACAATTACAAACGGCGTTCTTTATATATCTATTCCAAAGTTTGAGGAAAGAAAGCCAAAAAAACTATCTATTAAAGTTGGATAGTTCGGTTATATTTAGTATCTTTAAGGGTAGTCACAAAAGACTACCCTTTTTTTATTATGGCAGAATACTCACAAATATTACCACTTAGAACCGATATAAAGGTTGTAGACCAATTTGGATTCCTACCTCTATCAATTAATAGACCTACCAAAGAATCGAAGCTAAAGTGGCACGATGCCTATTTAAATGATGGTTTAGATGAACAAAGACGAAGTGACACATCGGAATATTTACCTGGATATACTTTCTCTGAATTCCACGCTGGCTTAGCTGAACAAGTTTATAAGTTTTGGAGTATGAAGGGTAGTAAGGTAGTAGACCCGTTTGCAGGTAGAGTAACGAGAGGATTTGTGGCAACTAAATTAGGTAGAGATTATACCGGATTTGAAATATCGCCTAAAACATATGAAAGAGTACAAACACACTTTGAAGGACACGGTGTTAAACCACATATCATTAATAGTGATGGATTGAATATGGAGGAAATATCGGATAAGAGTGCAGATTTGATATTCACTTGCCCACCTTACTTTAACTTAGAACGATATGAATCGGTTCCTGGTCAATTAAGTGATGAGAATAAATACGAATCATTTATGAGTAAGATTGATGTTTGTATTTCAAACTGTTTTAGAGTATTAAAAAGTGGAGCATTTGCATGTTGGGTTGTGGGTGATTTAAGAACGGGTGGTGGATTTCAAAACTTTCATGGTGATGTTATTAATTCATTTAAAAAGCACGGATTTAATCAGCACGATATAGTTATACTAGAAAATATTTCACCATTCGCAGCATTACAAATAGGTAAGACAGCGGCAAAACGTTACACATCAAAGGTACATGAGTATCTTTTAGTTTTCAGAAAGCCAGGAGATTATGAAATTCCTAAGTATTGCTCACCTGATGAATTAGAACAAGAAACCAAATTAGCAGAATTTTTTAGTTAAATGAATTTAAATAATTACGATACTATATATTTCAATGGATGTTCCTTTACCGAAGGTGGTGGATTTGAAGCAGGTAAACATCATATTCATAAAGCCTATAAAGAAAAATATGGATTTGAATATAAGAATGAAAAAGAAGTTTGTTATCCTACCATAGTTCAAAATTTATTACCAAATATAAAAGTAATTAACGAAGCTAAAAGTGGTAGTGGTACTGACCGGGTTATAAGAAAGACTTGGGAATATATTTTTAAAAACCGATTAGATAAAGTTAAAAAAACAATATTCATTTTAGAATTACCAGGATCGGTAGCTAGATTAGATTTATTTTCAAACAAAGAATTTAAACCTTTAGTTGGAAATGTTTCGTATAATGATAACGGAAAAATAAATGATACACAAGTAGTATTAAATTGGATATATGGACCACAATTAGATGAAGAATATAGAAATAAACTTCGTAGAATAATAAAAGAATATTCGGAAGAATTTATACATCCTGGATTTAAAGAAAAGCAAGTTGCATATTCATTATTTGGATTGGCTAATTTTATGTTATTACACAATATAAAATTTTATATTACAGGAGATACAAGTTATACTGAATCTCATTTAAATTTACAATATGATTACCCTAAGTTTAATAATGAACATATTTTACGATTAAAAATCGGTAGTGAATATTACAACAATATAGTAAGATTTGCAGGTGAAACAAAAACCCAAATTGTAGATGAAATAGGTGCAGATGTTACAACCGATGGACATCCAGGATATCAAGCACACAAACAATGGGCTGAAGCAATTGTTGAATTTTTAAAAGAACCAAAAAATTATAAAAAATAATATAATATGAGATACAAAGTACAAATTAGACAAAACTTAGAAGCAATTGAAATTAGAGCAAACTTCTTAAAACAGGCGGCAGAAGGTAGTAAACAAATTACAAACGTAGATGCAGTAAAAATGTTTGATGAATTATTGTTTGCATTAGGTAAAGCTAATGATTTAATTGATTTAGAAAGAGAGGGATAATGAATTGGTTAAAATGGTTGGTAGGAATATCAGCAATAATCGTAGCAAGTTGTGCAGCATTCTTCTCCGTAACAGGATTAGGTGTCTTATTTAGTGGTGCAGCAGCATCCGTTATGGTAATGGCGGGTGCATTAGAATTTGCCAAATTAGTAGCCGCAACCTATTTGAAACAAGAATGGGAAAATATTAAGGGATTTAATAAGTGGTATTTAACATCGGCAGTTGGTTTATTGATGTTAATTACCTCAGCGGGTATATTTGGTTATCTTTCTAACGCATTCCAACAACAAAATCTTAAATTACAACAGGTAGATAGAGAAATTGCAGTATATTCTACTAAAATTACAACTAATGATGCTCAGATTGCACAACTTAATACTCAACTAGGTCAATTATCATCAACGCAATCCACAATCTTAGATAAGGGTAAGGTAAATAGTAGACTTTTACGTTCAATTGATAACAAAGATAAACAAACTGCAACAATTAACAAAAAAATTGGTAGTTTACAAGACGACAATGCTAAAAATAACGATGAAATCAATAAAATTAAGATTGCAAACTTAGATTTAGAGAAAGAAGTAGGTGGATTCCGATTTGTTGCCGAAGCATTTGGTATGGAATTGAAAAATGTAGTAAAATTCTTCATATTTTTGATTGTAATAGTATTTGACCCGTTAGCAGTAGCACTTATTATAGCATTCAATGGTATGATTGGTGAAAAAAAACGTAAACAAAGGGAGATTTTAACCGAAATGATGGAAAATGATGAAAAATTGGGATTATACGAAGTCTATGGTGATAAAAAAGAAGATATAGTAGAAAATATTCCCCAAAATAATGATTATAATAAAAAATATCCAACATTAGCAGAACAAATTGGGGTTAAAGTGGAAAATATTCCCCAAAATGAACCCGTAGAACCCTTACCAACACCATATTACGAAGACCCTGCATTTGATTGGAATAATAAGAATTTGTGGATAAATAACCCTTCTGCAGTAAAATATTGGATGAATAGTGGTAATTCTATCAATAATTTCAAAAAATTATATAAACAACACTTAGACGAATTAGATAATAACGATACAACAACAAAAACCTACTAAAAAGTAGGTTTTTTCGTTTATTTATCGTATCTTTATAAAAATAACACTATGAATTTAGGATATGCTTGTATTAATCTTTCTTTAGGTAAGAAAGTTACAACAAACCGAACAATGATTAAAAAAACCTTTATAGATAAGGGTTTAGATTATGTGTCTGATTTGGTTTTATTAAATGTAACTGATTTAGCTAAGATTATAGATTGGAATTACCAAACTGGTATTAATATGTACCGAATGAGTAGTGATATGGTACCATGGGCTACTGAATACCAATTTGATGAACTTAAAGATTGGAAATTAATAAAAGCTATATTGGAAAGTTGTGGTAAAAAAGCAAAAGCATACAATCAACGTTTATCATTTCATCCAGGACCTTTTAATGTATTAGTTTCACCAAAAGAAAGTGTTGTACTTAATACTATTAACGATTTAGAAGTACATGGTAGACTTATGGATGCTATGGGATTATCACAAACACCATACAATAAGATTAATATCCATTGTAATGGGGTATATGGGGATAAACAAAGTGCAATGGATAGATTCATTGACAACTTTGGAAGACTCTCTAAATCGGTGCAAAATCGGTTAACAATAGAGAATGATGATAAGGCTAGTATGTATTCGGTTAAAGATTTAATGTATATACACCAAAAGATAGGTATTCCTATTGTATTTGATTATCATCACCATAAATTTAATACAGGTGACCTAAGTGAAGAACAAGCATTGAAATTAGCAATGAGTACATGGCCAGATGGTATTACTCCGGCTGTACACTATTCCGAATCAGCTATTGGTAAAAAACCACAAGCACATTCCGATTATATTTCTGAAAGAATTAATACTTATGGTAATGAGATAGATATTATGGTAGAAGCAAAAGCAAAAGATTTAGCAATTTTAAAATATAAAAACGAAAATTATGGCATACTCAGATAAAGTAATTGACCATTACCAGAACCCAAAAAATGTAGGAACTTTGGACAAATCAAAATCCAATGTAGGTACAGGTTTAGTCGGAGCACCAGAATGTGGTGATGTAATGAGACTACAAATAGAAGTTGAAGATAATAGAATTATTGATGCAAAATTCAAAACATTTGGTTGTGGTTCGGCAATAGCAGCATCTTCATTAGCAACGGAGTGGTTGAAAGGTATGACATTAGATGAAGCAGTTAAATTAGACAATATGGAATTGGTAGAAGAACTAAATCTACCGCCAGTTAAAATACATTGTTCAGTATTAGCCGAAGATGCTATAAAATCAGCTATAAACGATTATAGAACTAAAAATAATTTAGAAATATTAACATTTGAAAACTAATGAATCAGTTACAACAAACTTACGAAGAACTATGTAATAGACCTTCTGATATCAATGAACATTTACCTATATTAAAAAAATATGCAGATGAATGTGAGCATATTACCGAGATGGGTGTAAGATGGGTAGTATCAACCTACGCATTATTAATGGGTAAGCCTAACAAAATGATTTCATATGACATCAATGGTATTAACTGGCAGCCAATTGCAGAGATGGTTAAGGGTGATACTGAGTTTGAATTTAAGGTAGCAGACACTACTAATTTAGAAATAGAAACTACGGATTTGTTATTTATTGATACTTTACACAATTATAATCAAATAAAAATAGAATTATCATTACATGGTAACAAATCAAATAAATACATTATATTCCATGACACAACTACCTTTGAATTAATTGGTGAATCATATGAGGGTAAGTATGAAAAAGGTATATGGTATGCAATTGAAGAATTTTTGGAAGAAAATCCACATTGGGAAATATTAGAAAGATATACAAACAATAATGGTTTAACAATATTAAAAAGAAAATAATGAAAATTTTAATAACAGGTGTTGCAGGTTTATTAGGTAGTAGATTAGCAGATTATATAATTGAAAATGTTCCTAATGCAGAAGTGATTGGAATAGATGATTTATCGGGTGGTTACAAAGAAAATGTAAATCCAAAAGTTACATTTTGGGAAATGAACTTAGTAGAACATCCAATTGAAAATTGTTTTGAAAATCATAAATTTGATTATGTATTTCATTTAGCCGCATATGCAGCTGAAGGATTATCTCCTTTTATTCGTCAATACAATTATGAGAATAATTTAGTTGCAACGGCAAGAGTGGTTAATCAATGTATTAAACATAATGTTAAGAGATTGATATTCACATCTACATTAGCAGTTTATGGACATGGTGAAGGTGGAATCTTTGATGAGAACCAACAACAGGCACCAATTGATCCATATGGTGTTGCAAAGTATGGATGTGAAATGGATATACAGATTGCGGGTGAACAACATGGTTTAGATTGGTGTATTATTAGACCTCATAATGTTTATGGTAGAAATCAAAACATTTGGGATAAATATCGTAATGTATTGGGTATTTGGATGTATCAACACTTAAACGGATTACCAATGACAATATTTGGTGATGGGGAACAAACAAGAGCATTTAGTTGTATTGATGATATTGTTGAACCATTATGGAAATCAGCTATACTACCTACGGCATCGAAGCAAATTATTAATTTAGGTGGTGTAGAGGAGTGGACGGTTAATAAAGCATGTGAAGTATTACGAAATGTGATTGGAGGTGGTGAAGTAGTTTATAAAGAAGGTAGACATGAAGTTAAACACGCTATTCCAACCTGGCAAAAATCAATTGATATCTTAGGATTTCAACATAAAACAAACTTTGAGGATGGCTTGAAAGATATGTGGGAATGGGCACAAAAACAACCTAAGAGAGAACAATTCGTTTGGGATACTTACGAATTAGATAATGGTATTTATTCATTTTGGAAAAAATAAAAAAAATATGTATTCAGTTGTAGCATTAACAATGTGGAAATGTAATAGATTTCAACAAACTCTAAGAGAATTAAGTAAACACCCTTTAGTTGGTGAAATTATCCTAATAGATAATACATCAAATGATTTAAAAATAGAATTGCCAAAATTAGTTCATATTTTAGAAGGAAAAAATACATATATTAATCCTGCTTGGAATAAAGGAGTATCATTAGCAAAATATGATAAGTTATTAGTATTAAATGATGATTTATGGTTTGATTGGGATATTTTTTCTATATTAGAAGAACACATAACTGACGAAGTAGGATTGATTGGTATGGCCGAAGAAAACTTTGATAATCCATCTAATGAATTTGGATTAGAACCTGTTAATCATAGAAATGGTGGATTTGCATGTGCATTCTTTATACATAAAAACAATTGGATTGATATTCCGTTTGAAATGAAATTATGGGGTGGAGATGATTGGTTATTTGTAAAAAATAGAGACAACGGAAAACAAAACTATAAAATAGTAGGATTTAAATTAGAAGGAGAAGTTTCTGGTACATTAGAAAATGCAGATTTAACACCTACATTGAATCCTATAAAATTAAAGGATTTAGAATATAAACAATTATACAATTTATTTTAAGTGATAACAGTAACAGAATCAGCAGCTAAGAAACTAAATTCACTTATTGAAGAAAGTGGGTTTACAACACCATATGTTAGAGTATCGGTTAAAGGAGGAGGATGTAGTGGATTATCATATGACCTTTCATTTGATACTGAACAACAACCATCAGATACGTTGGCAGAAGATAAAGGAGTAAAAATTTTAGTAGATAATAAATCTTTACTTTATTTGTTTGGCACAGAACTAGAATTTTCAGATGGATTAAATGGTAAAGGATTTCAATTTATAAATCCTAATGCATCGCGTACATGTGGATGTGGTGAATCATTTGCATTATAATATATGAAAGATATAATTTGTGTTGGTGGATCAAATACATCATTTAGGAGACCGGAAAAAGAAAGATTTAAAGATGCGTATTGTCCTATTGGTACACATCCAAACGCAAACATAGGTTCATATCCAGAAGCAATTAATAGAAATTTTGGTAATAAAGTATATAACTTAGGTGTAGCAAGTAATACAGTCCAAGCATCAGTATTATCAACCATATCATTAGCAACCAAATTATTAAATGAAGGAAATAATAATTTTTCAATAATTTTTAATTGTCCCGAATTTTATAGACAATCGTTTTATTTTTCCGATACAATGAGAAAGATAAAAAATATAAAAGATGATTTAGTTAATCCAATTAATAACAATTATTTATTTACGGATAATCAATCTGGATTTTTATTATTTGGTGGTGTACAAAATGTTGCAAAAGAAGCATATTCCGATGATAACGCATTTAAAGTTGCAAAAGCATATTCTGAACATTTATTTTCATTTGAAGAAGCTGAGATTAAAGCTATTACACATTTGTTATTATTGCAAAGTTTTTGTAAAACAAACAATATACAATATAAAATATTTTTTGATTTTGATGTATTGTCATTACCTGATATGAATTATTTTGAATTAGATAAAACAAATGAAGAAACATATTTTAAATCATATTTTATAGATAAACAATTAACAAAAAAAGAACCATTGGGTTATATTAAAAAAGATGAATATGTTTATGATTTATTTAAAATGTTAGATTTAAATAATTTTTGGTTTTATAAAGATGATAATGTACAATATGGTGGTATTCATGAGTGGATATTTAAAAATAATGAATATAAAGAAGGTGATGATGAGTATATCGCATTTTTCTTTGAAGATACTGAAATGACTCCTCAAGAATTACAAGATAAACCTACAAAATTAAAAATTAGTAGAGCAAAAGAAAAAATGAAAAATAATACATTTTTTAATACTGCACATCCTACTTACTACTATTGGGAAAAATTTGTTAAAGAAGTAATGGTTGATTGGAATTTATTTTAGATATTATTTGGAAATTAAATTAATAAAGTGTATATTTGAATAATAAACATTTACATATGATAAAATTAGTAACAGACAATTCGGTGTTAAGAAAACCAATACCAACCACAAAATTTACAAAAGAAGAACAAGATTTAGCAACAGCTGTATTATTAACAGCCGTAACTCAACACCAAGGATTGGGTATGAGTGCAAATCAGGTAGGATTAAATAAAAGAATTTGTGTAATTAATGTTAAAGAACAACCTTTAGTATTAGTTAATCCTGAAATCATCGATGAAGGTACTGAAAAATTAATTTATTTTGAAGGATGTTTATCATTACCCAAAACAATGAAAAAACCAATTAAAACGGTTCGTTCTTATAATGTTAAGGTAAAAGCTGATAATTTTCCAGAAGTATTAGAATTTGGTACGGAAGAAAGAAAACATGAAGATATTAATGCATTATTTAGTGATGTAAATTTATTAGAATCAGTTTGTGTTCAACATGAGATTGACCATTTAAATGGATTAACAATTAGAGATAGACAATATACTGAAACCATTAGATTAACTACGTTTGCTAAATTAGGTAGAAATGAAAAACTTTTATTAAAGAAAGATAAAGAAACACTTTCAGTTAAGAAAAAGAATTTATCAACTTACTTAGAACAAGGATGGGAGGTAGCATAATAT
>Ga0209599_10000249_pt1 | contig 37968 bp, 42 predicted proteins | sample Shrwel_input2_FT_FD_187534 | JGI IMG/M metagenome (GOLD analysis project Ga0209599, IMG submission 187534) | Subsurface microbial communities from deep shales in Ohio, USA - Utica-3 well 1 S input2 FT (SPAdes) (version 2) ...
CCAGCACACACCACCGGCTGACTGCTTGCGCGTAATTTCGCTCAATGCAGGCGGCGGGCAGATGGAAGATGCGGGCGCTGATTTTACCGTTGAGAAAGGGCTGATCCTTACCGATGAGGAAACGATCAACCTTAAATACATTCAGCGAATCACAGACGTGACCGATTATCCGGCTGATTTTGTGACGGCGTTTTCATTCCTGCTTGCCTCTTGCATCGCGCAGGATACACAAGGCGCATCAGGGCAGGCTCAACAAATGCGGCAGTTTTACGAAAAGGCAGTCGCTCCACCTGTTAAGGCTCGCGATTCAAACGAGGGCAAAGCGCGGCGCATTCCACCCTTTAACGATTCACAAGTCATCTCTGCCAGAATGGGCGGTTACTGGACTGGCGGCATAACTGAATAATCTCATGGCTCAATTCCAAACGATCAAATCGGTGTTCAACGGCGGCGAGATGTCGCCTATCATGGACGGGCGCACGGACTCGGAGAAATACGCGACGGGGTGCAGAGTCTTGGAAAACTTCATTGTGCGTCCTTATGGCGGAGCGTTCAAGCGTCCTGGGACTAAGTTTGGATTGTCAGATTCTGACGTGACTAATTGTTTCCGACTTATTGCTTTTCGTCGATCGTCCAATGTTAACTTTGTTTTGGGATTCAAAACAAACGCCATAAAGGTGTGGTCTTATGACACTGGAACATTCACACTAATTGCAACGCTAACGACGGATTACACAGAAGCAGAAATCCGCGCCATTCATCACATCCAGCTCAATGACGTGATGTATCTGACAGTTGCAACTAAACATCCTAAGATCATTACACGCGCCAATGATGGCACTTGGTCATTTACTGACGTGCCGTTTCAGTTTGCTCCCGCCCTTGATCCGCCAAGCGATGCGGTGACGATGATGCTGGAATACGATGCGAACGATTGGGTGACGGCAACAAGTTATTCAGTGGGCAACTTCGTCTTGTATTTGAACGATCTTTACCGATGCAAGACGGCAAACTCGGACGTTTCGTTTACCGCTGCAAAATGGGATAAGGCTACTTACAAGCAGTCATGGAATGTTGGCCAAGGTTATGTAGCTGGTGACATCACTGAATATTTTGGCAGTAACTACTTTTGTATTACCGCGCACACTTCATCTACGGCTACTAGACCGGGAACTGGTGCTCAATGGGTGTTGATTACAATCACAGATTATAGGCTTATTTCCAGTTCTGCCGTATTTGACGCCAATGAAGTTGGAAGCACTTGGCTATTGTCTCCAGGTTCAAGTGGAAGAATTACCACTGAAGCAATTGCAACGGCTCCAGATACGACGACAACGGCGGCTATTTTTATTCAAGGCTCCTACGTTGCGCGAACAAGCTGGGCAGTTGGCAGTGCACCGGCTGGAACTATTATTCAGCTTCAAGAATCTCTTGATAGGATCAACTTCACGAACATTCGCGAATGGTCAGTTGGCGGCGTTCTTGATGGAACAATTAGCTATACGGCAGAGGCTCCAAACACTGGCGGATGGTATCGAATGGTGGCCATTCGCACAGGAACAAATTCAAATTCGTCAAGGATGACCATTGAACCGGTTTCTGGTAAATTGGACATTCCCTTTCAAATTCAAAGCTACGTCTCGACAACTCAGGTCAGAGGCATTCCAAAGCTAGCCGTTGATTCTCTCATTCCTAATGAGGTTTTAGGCTTTACTTTTCCGGTCTGGCGCAAGGGCGCATTTTCTGTGACTCGCGGTTATCCAAGAACGTGTGCTTTCCATGATAACAGGCTATTTTTTGCCAGCACGGATTTGTATCCTACTCGAATTTGGGGCAGTCAGATTTCGGATTTTTACACATTCCTGACCGGATCTCTGGACACTTCAGCATTGGATTTAACGCTAGCGGCAACGCAGGCCAATCGCATTCAATGGATTTCTAGCTTTAAACGCACGCTTGTCATTGGCACAACTGGCGAAGAATGGACAATGGACAGCGGCGATCAGGACAGCGCATTAACGCCAAGCAACGCAAGGCTTCGCAGATGGAGCCGATATGGATCATCTCCGTTGCAACCTGTCTTGTCTGGCGATGGCTTGCTATGGTTAACCGGAGATGACAAGCTCCGTGAGTTTGCCTATGTCTTTGAAAAGGACGGTTATTCAGCGCCTAATATGTCTTTGCTTGCTGAACATATCCCGACGTCATCGGGCACGATTACTGACATGGTTTACAGCCAATGTCCTGATCCGACGTTGTGGTTTGTTCATGCTGGCGGCGAATTGTCAGGTTTTACTTACGACCGAGAAAACAACGTAACGGCTTGGCATCGGCACAACTTTGGAAGCGGCACTCGAGAGATCGAAGGACTCTGCGTCGTCGGCACAAGCGATACAGACACAAAAGACTCACTGGTCTTTTTGATGGATTCTGTTTCTGGCGTTACCACTTATTATTCGTTGGAGTCTATTTTAGGTGATGAGTTAACGACTACCAATAAAAGCTATTCAGGCACGTTTAGCGATTCATGGCGTATTTTGACTGGGACTTACAATGCAGGTTTGAATCAAACGACATTTAACGTCGGCACTCATTTGAACGGTGAAAAGGTTGTTTTTACGACGTTTACAAACAGCCAAACCATACTCAATTCTGATGGCAGTCCATTTGAAATGACTGTTTCTAGCGGGAATGCCGTGGTAAGCGGAAACATATCTTCAGGTTCATACGTTGTCGGAGTCCCGTATTCAGCATTCATAATGCCCAATCGTTTTGAGGTAAACACGCAAAGCGGGACGGCGCAGATGAATAAGTGGCGCATCTCCCGAGTTTCATTCAGATTGTTTCAGTCAAAATACGGCAACGTGTTTTTTCGACCAACTGAAGGCACTGATTTTCTTGAAGCTGATTTTAGCAATTTTACCGCTATTGAATATGACGACATGGATGAATTTCCGAAATCTTCAGTCACGTTAAGGAATACAAGTCCTAGCAGCATCATCGTCAAAACTGGTCAAACTAAAGCTCAGTCCATCGTTGGCGATTGGGGCGACGCTGTTGATATTACGGTAGCATCCAGACATCCTTGGCCGTTTAACGTGACGGCCATGCTATGCGAGGTGGCTACAGATGGCATTTCAGGCGCAGGAGCTTGACTTTAATATCAAATCGTGATGAACTGATAGGAAATCATCACATGACCATTAGAGCTTATACTCCCGAAGATTTCCCGCTTATTGAGGCGTGGGCCAAAGCTCGCGACATGGCAATGATCCCGCAGCTTCTTAGCCCGAATGGCTTTATCGTCGAGGATGAAAGCGGGCCTTTTGCCGTGTGCTTTGTGTATCTGGCGTTTGGATGTCCGATTGCATCACTAGATAACCTTTTCACTAAACCGGGCACCTCGTTTGCTAAATGCCGCAAAGGTTGGCCGATACTCTGGCGAACAATTCTTTCCTTTCTCTCAAATTTGAGAACTTGCGATGACGTGCCTTTGAGCTATAAGATAGTCAGGATATACACCCGCACTCCGCTTGCTAGGTTTCTACGCAATTCTGAGGGCTGGAGCGTATCCGAACATACAAGCACACAGGCCATTTATGCGATACCGTGACCATCTTGATTACATCCCGCTAAATACTGGCGGGCCGATTGGCATTCATTGCTCTACGCGTCCGCCTTGCAATGATGTGATTACACCAACAGTCTTGGCTTGGGCATCGCTTGCAACGTCGCTTGTCGCAGGTGGAACGTCTGCATACATGCAGTATGACTCTGCTCAAAATGCAGCTAAACAGGCCGAATATAACGCACAGGCACAAGCTGACGCCATCGGCGAGGAGCGCAAACGGCAGGCACTTGAGGGTCAAGAGAACCAACGTCGTCTTGTGCAAGAGCAACGCAGGCAAAGGGCGACACAACTCGCGGCAATGGCCGGTAGCGGCGCTATGCTTGGCACTGGATCGTCTCTTGCATTGGAAGCTGACACCTGGGCCAAGCAGCAAACAGAGCTAGCAGATCAGCAATACGTCAATCAGTTGTCTCAACGGCAACTTGCCTATCAGCGAACGTCCACACTCCAGATGGGCCAGCAAACAGCCGCAGGCATTCGCAGCGACGCCACAGGGCAGGCCATCGGCAATATTGGATCAACAATCGGTCAGGCTTATCAGTCATGGTCAACACGGCCTAAGCCGGCAGGTGAATCAACGTCAGGATTAACGTCAGGCTCAGGAAAATAATATGGCACGCATTCCAATCCTTCAAGAACCTAGGCAACTCCAGACCGGCAATCAGACGATTCGCACGCCCGACCTTCCAGCCGTCACAAATGCCAGCATGGGCAAGGCAATCGGCAATTTAGGCAACGTGGCCTTCGACATTGCAGAAAAGGCCAAGCGTGCAAACGACGTGACCAAGCTCACGGAAGCTAGCCTTGCGATGAACAAAGCGCAGGCTGACTTTGCGACGTGGCAGCAATCGCCGGAAGGTCAGGACGAAAATAATTGGCTTCCAAAGTGGCAGAGTTTGCAGAACGATATCAAGACTCAATTCGATCAAGCTGAATTGACGCCTGAAGCAAGAATGCAGTTCACTGATAACCTGTCAAACTGGGCGACTCGCGGAACGATCAACGTGCAAGCTCAAGCGTTTAAGCAAGCAGGCGCAAGAATGGATGCGACTGGGCAAATGGCAAGGCAGCAAGCTATCAAAACTGGCGATATGACTATTTATAAAAACCATCTAAAAAATGAGGTTTCCATTGGTCTGAAAACGAGAGAGCAAGCCGATTTAGAATTGATGGACGCAGACATAACATACGCATCCCGAGCTTCAGAAAACCAATGGAAATCCGCAGTAATTGCAGGTGACGAGCAAGGTTTAGAAGCAGCCATTCAACTGGGCAGGGATCGCGCCGGATGGGATGAGGACACTATTAAGGTTAAGCGCTTGTCAGGAATGGAAGGAATCGAACGCACTAGAGCCGTCAACAAAAGCAAAGCGGAGGTTGAGTTTTTGGGCGATGTCTTTATGCGTAAGGCTCAAGGTGAAGTCATTGTTCCCTCTCAGATTGAAAGCTGGGTTAAGGAAAACAAGATCGACAAAGAAACAGGCGCTCGTTTGCTAGTTACCACAAAGTCGGAACAAGGCGCAATGCAGAGCGAGTTTTACGATTTCCTAAATAACGAGGTCGATTCATACGATCCAATGACAGACCCTCAGCGCGTGAAAGAATACGAAATGGGGAAAAAAGCCGCCATGATTGGCCTCAATGGTTCGCAGATGGAGTTTTTTCAAGCTAGGTTGGAGCGAGCAAAAAATCTCAACGGCCCCCAACGGGCGCAGCAGGCTGTTTTATCCACTGGTAAAAAAGTTATTGGTGAGATGCTAAAGGACGTAGGCATAACTCGCGCATGGGATTCTGACGCTGAAACCTTATTCAAAGATCCCGCAAAGCTGGAAGCATTTGGCGTTTCTAAAGACGTTTCAAAGGAGATTGAAAAACTCACCAAAGGTGAATTTACATGGAGCGGTCAACCAACCGGAAAAGGAATGGATAAAGCCAAAGCCTTGCAGCTATTTAAGCAGCAAGCAGCAACACGCGTAGCCGCAAAGCCAGCCGGATTGAGTGACGCAGAGTGGAGCAAGTTGGTAACCCTTTCAGAGTCGGAAACATCCACAGATCCCAACGCGACTATTTCCACCGAGTTTAATCGGGCAATCCTTGAAGAAGGCTTGGAGTCTTGGTATGAATACGAGCGGAATAAGCGAGGAACGCCGCCGACCGAAAGTGAAGTCAAGTCGTGGGTAGGCGATAAGACGCGTGCGGTTTTACAGGGCGCAGGCGCGGCTAATCTTTTCAAAACTCCTGAAACGTCGGCTGTCAATACAGGCATAGAATCGCAGCGATATACAAGGCTTCCTGATGGTTCTTATGAAGGAATGGCTTCTAGTTATGGTTATGCTGGAGACAATGACAACGGTTATAATTCTCTTGGCATGTTGCGCGGTGAGCAGCCATGGTATGGGGAGCTTCCCACCGTAGCACTTGCTCCGCGCATGGCTGAAGAGCTTGGCGTTCAATTGCCTACCAGAAAGAAAGACGGCACTTGGGATTACTCAAAATCAATTGTCGAAGTAGAAGCTGATGGAAAAAAGACAAAAGCCATTTTTGATGAAACTGGCATGTATATGGTTGAGGCTAGTAAGAATAAGCTTATTGATCTGACGCCTGAAGCTTCCGATGCTTTAGGGCTGCCGCAAAGAAGTAACGCAAAAGTTACAGTTAGAAAACCTACTTTATAAAATGCCACTAGATCCACAGACCGCCGACCTAATGCTGACAGATTTCAGCGCATGGGAAAACACACTGGACGATACGCAGCGCCAACAACTTGAAACTACCTTTAAGTATGAGCCTGACAGGGTAGCGGCTCAAAAGCGCTTTGCTGCCGTGGCGAGCGTTGCAGCATATACCAACAGCGATGTCCAAGAAGTTTCTAATCGCTTTGAAGATTACTACATGCACGCTTTCGCTCGTGATGAGCAGGTTGGCTTTGGACTCAAGAGCGGCGTTAAAGACATCAACGAGTTTCAGCAACTGCTTACTGAGCGAGCAAACGGAAACAAAGCTAAGGTCGGCACATTTAAAAGCGCCAATGCGGCGGCTGTTGATTCAGCACTTCGCGGCAGTTCAAGCTTAAATGATTTTGCAGCATGGCAATTAGAGAACGAGCACCTTCCAGAAGCTTTTAGTGATAAAGCATATGAGGTTTGGCAGAAGACATATTCCGATGTTAAAAACGAGTTAGGCGAGGATGGTCGAGCTGCAGCATCGCGAGCATTTCGCGCCATGCGTACCATGACTGGAGTGTCAGAGGAATCTGATGCGTCTGTAAACGAGGCTAAACGTGATCTCATCAATCTGCGCGTGCGCTCGCCAAAGGCATATGATTTGGCGCTGGCTTCCGTGCAGTTAATGGCTCAAGACGCTGGCGGTGTTGATAAAGGAGTAATACAAGGAGTTGGTGAAAATTTTGGTCGTTCAATATCTAATATTATTGAAGGTGTATTTTTTGCCAAGCCGCTTATTGAAATGTCTCAAGATGTTAGCGAAGCAATGGTCAAGGCTGGTATTACAAACGCAGAAAATCCAGAACGACTTGCCGCGCAAATTCGTGCTCGCCGAGAGGTGGAAAATGATATTCGCGAAATATCTCGCGGCATTATTGATCCAGTAAAAAAAGCGCGCGACGGATGGTCTGGATGGGCTGAAAGCGCAGCTTATATGACCGCTTCAAGTTTGCCTTATATGGTTGGCGTGTTTACTCCAGGAGGTCAAGGTCAGGTTGCTATGGCTGGATCGTTTACGAGTGACAGTTATAATGAATTTCGAAATAATGGATGGGAGGGCGTCTCTGCTGCAACTGGAGCTGTGGCAAGCGGTGTATTCCAATCAGCAGTAGAAACTGCTTCTGAATTTATTTTAAAAATCCCAGGTGTTGCTGGCGTGTTAAATAAATTTGGCGTTAAGCCAGGCAGTTTTTGGGCAACTCAATTTTTTCTTAGAACCGTGGCAAGATCAGGAATAGAGGTTGGTGAAGAAATTATTCAAGAAGCTACCACTCCATTTGTTCAAGAGTTGGCTAACGCCATCATTCCGTCTATTCCAGACACGCCAGAAGGTAAGCATTTAAGTGATGTGATGGGCAAGTTTTTTGAAGCTGATAATTTTGCGCCGTTAATTCTTTCTGTGCTTCCTCTTGGCATGATCGGCGCAGGTATGTCCACGTCACAAGATATGGATTATTTAAAGGAAGTTCAGTCATTCTTTGGCGATGATGCTGCATCTGAAATTATGGCAGAAGCCGATCCAGCCAAACGTGATGCAATGATTCGTGAAAAGTTCAAAGCAATGCCTGTTGAAGAGCTTGTTAAGCGCGCACGGATGAAGATGGAAGCAATGGCAAAACGAACAGGTCAAAGCTTTCAAAATGAGCAAGATGTTGAATCATTCCAAGACACAACGTCACCCGAATACACAGTAAGCGTAACCCGTACACCATCTGGATGGCAGGTGCGTATGGGTGATGGCAATGTAATTCAGGTTGATTCCGTCGAAGCCGCTCGTCGCATCGCAGTCGATCTTCGCCAAGTCGGAAGTCAGCAAGAGGCCGATAAATTAGTCGGCGTAATTGACGGCTATTACGAAAAAGGTAGGCAGGCTGAAACTGTGCTTACAGGTGAAAAAGTTGAGGCATCTGAAGAGTTTGGAGTCGTGGCTATTCGGCGCGATGCTAGTGGCGCTATTATCTCTCAGCGCCAGCTTGGCCCTCAAGCTCTTGAAACCGTTCGCGCAGAAGCTGAAGTTGCAGGTATTAAGACAGGCACGCGTGGCATTTTCGCGCACATTAACGGATCGAACGAAGTCTTCCCGATGCGCGTGGCCGATGGCGCTAAAGAGATCGTCCGCAGGATGAATCTTTACAAGTCACAGGTTGAAGGACAACCGCAGGTGATTACGTTTCTGCATGAAAACTTTGAATCGACTTGGAGTTTAGGAATGGCTAACGGCACGTTCTCAGATCAAGAGACACGCACGGCAATGCGCGCTTTGCTGCCTGCTTTTGAAGGCGTGACGGCATTGAATGCCGAAGAGGCTCAATTCATCGACAATCTACGCACGTTGGCAAATGGCCAAGGTAATGAAACCATGTTGCGTGAAACCGTGTCGGAAATGGTCATTCGTGACGTGCTAGGACGTGATCGCCAAGGCCGTGCCACGGGCATGAAGCCAGGTTCAATCTCTCGCGCTATTGAGGCGTCTGTTATGGGCGCTAATACTCAAGAGGAAGTTAGCGCACTAAAGAGCATTCTGGCTGCAATCAAGGCATTCACTGCCTACCTAAAAGGCGTGTTCGGCACCGTTGACGCTATCACTAAAGCTCGCGATGAAGGCAAGCTCGGCGAAGAATACGACACGTTTATCAACAAAGTCCTCGGCATCGACGAGGTAAAGCAGATGGAAGGGCAGGCGATAGACGAGGCGAAGGCCATTATGGAAGAAATGCTAGCGCCATGGGAAGTGCAGGCAGTGATCGACGCTAGCAACATGGATCCAACTAGTGATGCCGAAGCTCTTAAAACTAAGGAGTTCTCACAAGCGGAAATCGACGCCAAAGAAAAGATTGGCGAAGGTTCTGAGAGTGAAGTGTTTGATGATGGCGATAACGTCCTTAAAGTGGCTGAATCCTACAACCAAACTGAGACATTAGCGGAGCGTGTTGTTTATGCTTTAAGAGGTGAAAAGCTTCTTGGCAACCTAAGTGGATTGCGTTACGCAGGATTCCGCCGTGGACGCAATGGAGTTCTTAACCCAGTATTTTCACAAAGGAAAATTGAAGGGCCAAGCGCAACTAAAGAGCAAGTCAGAGAGTTATTTGCAAAATATGGGTGGTCTGAAAATAACGATGGATCATTTTTTATAGACACTCCTGAAGGCAGAGTCACAACTATGCGTGACCTTTACGAGGGCGGTAATGTTATTGACGTAAATGGCCAAGCTATTCCAAGGGATATTGGGACTACTATAGATGCTAAGATGCCGTTTAGCATTTCGCCAATAACATCCGCAGAGGATGTTTCATACAACGAAGCGATTAGAGTTCAGCCAACCTCAATAATGGCTCGCGCTGCCAATCGCGATAGCATTGGAGTTAAGGACAATATCCTGTATCGAAAAGATCGCGCATATCGATTTATTGGTGCAGAAGGTCTAGCTGATTTGCGTGAGTCTGGACTTGTTCGTGCTCGGCAAAACACAAAGCAAGCTTACGAAAGAGCGGTTTTCATGAGTGGCAAAAGCTCAGGTCGCTATGCTGACACGCACATGATTGAGGTAATTCCAGACGACACATGGAGTGGTGACAAATATATTTCGCCTTCAAGCGATTTAGCAATCAATGACATTCCGCATCGAATCTACGAGCGCAATGCAGATGGATCGTATTCTGTTATTGAGGATACAATCGGAGATCAGGCGTTGCTGAATGAAAGTGGCCTTGAGGAAAACGGGCAGAAAGTGGACGCCGGGAATATGGCGTTTAGCGTCTCGTCGGGCGGTCTTTCTGAGGCGGAGGCTCCCGCATGGCCGTATGATGGCAAAACCGATTGGACTGGCAAATCTGTCCCCGAAGAAGTGGTTATTTACCGGGCAAACACTTTTGATCGTGGAACCTTTTGGAGTTCTTCTTCAAGTTTTGTTAGTGCCTTTTCAAAAAGCCATGACAATGCGCCTATTCGCACAAGCAAGGTTCGTTTTAACAAAGTCTTAGACCTTACTGGCGTTGGATCGAATCCTGTTGACTTCATTAAGCGGCTGGAGGTTCAAGGTATCAATCCAGACGAACCAATTAAATTTGACCCTCGTTCTCCAGCAGAGTCTGCACGGCAGATGTCACATTATCTAACCGAGGATGATCCTGATCGCATTTTTGAAATCGTTGATCGCGCAGGGCCGCATTGGAACCGTCAAGGGTGGCAGGCTGTAAAATTCTACGAGACTTATGATGGCAACCCTGGGCGAACATACCATGTCTTGCCAGAGTTCTTCAACCCTGAATCTTCCCGTGCCGCAGGTGGCACGTTCTCCATCTCTCCCATCCGCAACCTAAACGAACTCAGCGATCAAGTAGAGCGCAATTTTGCCGAGAACCCGGCTGGCGCGTTAGAGGTTAAGTCCAAAGTTATCCGCCAGTTTGCCAAACTCCGCGACAAGTGGAGCAATGAACGATGGACGCCGCAGGGCAACAAGATCAGGCCGATTAGTGAAAAGCGCACGGTAAAGAGCTTGGACAAAGAGCAGGCAATGCGGCAGGCGCAGCGTGAAGTTGAGCTTGTAAATGAAGGCATGGACAAGCTGACGCCAGACACGCTGATGGCGTATTCTGAAGGCGTCGGCACGCTGGAAGACGATCCGCTTGTGAAGAAAATGCTTCACGATAACGGGCGATTAATGTCGAAAGCTACGGCTGCGCGTGAAGGTCGAGACATCAAAGATCAATACGACGATCTGAATTGGATTCCTCCGCAATGGTATTCCAACGGCAGGACAATTAAGACCGTTGTTATCACGCGCAAAGATGGATCAAGCGAAAGCTTCCCGTCTGCCAAGGTTCCCGCTGAAATCAAAGCTGCAATTAAGTCGGGTGAAGTGAAGGTTAAAATCAACAAGGTAACGATTCCAGCGGTTGGCGGCATCATGCCAGACGTAATGGCTAACAACCTGGGATTTGATACTGCCTCCGAAATGTGGGCCGCGCTTGAATCGTCCATTAAATCCCATCGTAATGCTAAAGCTGATTATGCCAAAGCAGAGGCCGCAGTTAAAGCGGTCGAAAAAGCCGCATTTGAACAAGCACGCCAAGAAGCTCAAGCATGGCGCGACGAGGCCGATGCAATGCAGAAAGAGGACTGGTCGCCGCGTGAATCATTAGTGCGCGATCTCATCACGCTAGAAGCAATCGTTGCCATGTTCCCGCAAGAGATTCGTGGGAAAATCGGCGGCTTTGTTACCCTAGCACGCAAGGCTAGCGAGGCGGCACGTTTGAAAGTGTTGCAACGCCAGCTTGAACGCGGGCAGGTGCTGTTGGAAAAGCATCTCAAGGAGCAGTATGGAACGGCGGTTGATAAACTTTTTGACAAGTATCGTCCTGAGCGCAAGGCAGGTGAAAAGCCAAAAGGCAAACTTGATCCAGACGCGCAGGAAATCGCAGACAAAGCAGAATCCGCGATGGGCATGACCGCCGACGAGGTAAACGCAGAAATCGATAAGATTAACACGCTGCTCAATGCCGACAATATTAGCGCCGAAACTGAGACAAAACTTGAAGCAATGCGCGAGCTTGTGCAATTGCTGGGCGATTGGAAGAATGCCAACTCGGCGCGCCGTGAATCTGCCTTCTTGGCGCTAAATGACGTGCTTTCAGAAGGCTGGGCCAAGTGGAAAATGAAGCAACTTCTCAAGCGCGAGCAACGCGAGGAAATGCGCAAGATACTCAAATCCGCCACCGGAAAGAAAGGCGTAGCCAGCGAGCGTGACAAGATGAAGCTGGAATCTGCAAAAGTGCTTGGCAAGGCATCACGATGGGTTCTAAATCTTTCTTCGTTTGGTGAAGTTATGAAAGCCGTGTTTGGCGAAAAAGCAGCACGGCAATTTATCGACAACGAGCGCAACGCATCAAATCAATACGAGGATGCCATCCAATTATTCAGCGAACGCATCGACGAGTTTTTCACAACTCTTGCAGGCGGCGTTTTAAAAGGTGAGCGCCTTCGCTTTGATCTTGCACAGCCTACGCTGACAATCGATGCAGGCGGCATGAATGAGCGAAATATCTCACAACTCCAAGGTATTCAGGCGCTGCTTATGTGGCAGCAAGAAGACGGCAAACGTCATATGGAGGGGCCGCGTGATGAGAATGGCGCGCCCATTGAGGGCAAGTGGAGTTACGATCAAGCATGGATCGACGAGCTAACCAGCAAGCTCTCGCCGGAAGCTGTCGAAGTGAAAAAGTTTATTGAGCAGCTTTACGGTGAAGAGTGGGTTCCATTGAATGCGGTTTATCGTGAGCGGCACGGAGTCAATCTGCCAAGGCATGACAAATACGCACCGATCACAGTAACGCCACAGCAAGCCAAAGCTGGCGAAATGGTTGATCCTGTTTCTGGCGCTGCAATCGCTGGCTCTATCTTGACTCCAGGCTCGCTCCGTTCTCGTAATCGTTCAGCACTGGCTGAACCTGAATTTCGAGACGCACTTTCTACGTTCATTGCTCACACAAAACAAATGGAGCATTGGAAGGCGTATTATGATCTCGCCGTTGAAATGCAAGCCGTTCTTGGCAATCGTGACGTTGCAAATTCAGTAAAGGCGGCAGTCGGTGACGAGGGCGCTACTGTTCTCAGGAAGTGGGTGGATGTGTTCGCGCAGGGCGGCACCCGCGATGCTGCCGCAGGATTGGCCGTTTCTGACGGTCTGGGCAGGCTTGCGGGCCGTGTGGCTACCGTGGGCCTTCTTGGGCGATTTTCTACGCTGCTAGTGCAATCTACACAGCTTGCGGCGGCATCGGTCAAAATGCCGACTGGCGCTTATTTGAAACGCTTTGCGCTTCTTATGTCCGGCAATTTGCAATGGGCTGACGCAATTAATTCAGAGTTCATTCAAAGACGTATTAAGTCCGCGCCTCCGATTATTCGCCAAGCATTTCAAAGCTTGGGCGAGGCCACAAGGCCAAATGAAATCCAACGCGTAACTCGATTCTTTGGGCAGTTACTTTCAGGCGCTGACGGTCTTTTTACCGCTGGAACGTATGCCATTCTTCTTGATTATCACCGCACGCAAGGCGCAAAAATGGGGATGCAAGGCGAAGCTTTAGAATCTTACGCACACGCTGAAGCTGTCAATGCTACCGAGCAAGTGGCGCAACCTGTTCGAACGGGCACGCGTTCAATCATTGAAGTGACAAACACAAATCCCTTGGCAAAAATGTCATGGGCTTACGCTTCAGAAGCTCGCCAAAAAATGGCACTTTTTGCATGGTCTGCATACAACGCCAAGAATGATCCAGCAGGCGCGGCTAAGACTGCGTTTCTTGTGTTTGTAATCGGTGGGCTAATGTCGCAGGTTTTAAAAAATCTTTGGCGCGAAGCTAAGGGTGACGACGATGAAAAAAAATGGAGTCCTGAACGGCTTACTTTGGCAATGCTATCACCCATTACGTCGGCTATTCCTGGAGCTTCTATGCTTGCTGGCGAAGGTGGGTCATTGTCTGGCGCTGAATATACAAAGTATGCCATCAAAGATGTATTTGATGGAGACGCTGACATGAAAGATGTGGACACAATTCTTTCGGCTATGGGTTATTTTAACGACACAGCCGGAGGAATTGCCACGCTTTCACACGCTGGATATGACTTTGCAAAATTGCTAGAGAATGCTTTTAGCGAAAAATAAAGCCCGCAAGATTCAGGATCGGCTAAGTGAGTAAATATCCGCAAGCACGGATTTAAGCCTGTCGATCTCGACGGCCTGCTGTTGGATCGTCTGCACGTCTCTGGCAGATGCTGCAAGGTGAGACTCGGTGCGCTCGCGGAGACGTTCGAGGAGTTCGGCGTTAGCTGCTAGTGCTGCGTCTCGCTCGCGCTCAAGTTTGCGTGCAAATTCAGAGGATACTGTGTTATATGGAGGCATCATTCCGGGTTGAGCGAAAAATGTCATGCCATCAGTTTCAGGTGTTGGTGTGTCGTTCATGGTGTGATGAAGGGTTGGAGTTTGGCGAGGGCAAGATGAACAGATTCCATTGTTTCCGATTCTCGTTCAATGTCGCTGTTATTGCGTGTAAAGATTGGTTGAACGATCAGGTAATTTAAGCATTTGTGCAAAGCCAAGTCGGCATCGCGGATGGCTTTGATTGACTCGTTGAGCTCGCGTTCCAGTTCCTTAGCTAGCTTTTCCAGCATTATGCTTCTTGCTGCGTCGTAGCCTTCCAGCACTTCGTCTGTTCTCGGTGTATCGTTCATGGCTGTTCTCCTTTCGATAATTCATAGGCGTCTAGGGCTGCGAAAGCAGTCGGCAAAGGGTTAATGCCTTCGTGCTTTTGCCACAAATATTCGTCGCCAAATTGAAAACGGCGGTCCTCGTATTCTTCGGTGATTAAAGCCAAGGCATTTGCCAGCTTCTCTATTAGGACAGATTGAGCCTTAATAGTCGCCATATCTTCCGCTCGAAGATTAGCCAGCTTGAGAGCAAGCTCTGCTAGCTCGTCATACTCGCGCTGCTCGACGAGTTCGATGATGCCTTCCGGCGTGTGGTATGGGTAGGTTTTCATGTGATGATTTTAAAACAAAAAGGCCGACTCGGGCAAGGAGTCGGCCTAATGCGGTTCATCGCAAGTTGGACGGTCACGCCTTGCCCGCGAGAACCATTTCCCTTTTATTGATCGGATTCCTCATCGCGTCAAATTAAAATGAGCTTGATTTTACTCGCATTTGTGAGAATCTGGCGACATGACTCTGAACCGAGAACATTCCTCTAAAGGCTACAAGATTAATGCTGGCACCTCAACCGTGACGTATAATTTCTACGGGTTCACGGTTATCGCCGAAACTGTAATCAATGCCATTACTGCTCCAACTGGCGGAGGCATTGAGAACAACTCATACGACGGCGACGAAGCTGGCCTCGCTGGTGTCACCTTGCCAGTTGGTTATTATCCGATTCGCGGTAGCGCGATTGATTTAACCTCCGGCACAGTCATCCTTTGGACTGAATAAATATGCCTGCCATGTGCCTCAGCTTAAATTTGCCATGCGGCGTAGCTGATCGCACGTTGACACCTCCAACCGTTGCGCCTGTGCTAACGGTTGGAGCTTTTTTTGCATCTTTTACAGCTATGTTACAGTGGACGGCTAGCAATAAAACAGGAAGCGATGGTTTTGGTTATCGGGTTGATTTAAGCATTAACGGTGGCGCATTTAATGAAGTAACGTCCTTATCGTCCGAAGATTTAAGCTACAACGATCAACAAAATTCTGCAATTGGCGAAACGTATACTTACCGAGTAACGCCGTTTAACTCAGCGGGCGACGGTGTTGCAAGCAATACTGCCAGTGTAATCTTGCCAGGAATTAACCCATGAACGCGCTTTCTCTCGGACTTCCTTTCGGCATTTCTCCGCCGACTTCGGCACCTCCGCCGGGCACGTGGATACTTGCAACCAATACCTGGAATGATACCGGCGTTTGGCTAGACTCTGAAACTTGGAACGATTAACATATGCCCATTGGAACTATAACAAACGGCGAGTCGGGTTCATCCGTAAGGGCGAAACTCAATAGCGTTATCTCTGCGACTAATTCGGCGCCTACAGACTACGCCACAGCCGCGCAAGGCGCTACTGCTGACTCCACAGCTAGCAGCCTTTCTTCGCACGTTGGAAACACAAGCAATCCGCACAGTGTAACCAAGTCGCAAGTCGGACTCGCTAACGTAACAAATGACGCGCAGACTATTGCGTCAATCGTGCCGAATACCGCGCCAAGTGCAGGCCAGGTCTTAGTTGGCAACGCAGGCGGAACAGCTTACGCGCCAGTTTCTGCTTCGGGAGACGCTACGCTTGCAAGCACTGGCGCTCTGACATTGGCAACGGTCAATAGCAACGTCGGCAGTTTCGGCAGTGCCACGGCAGCGCCAGCGGTTACGGTCAATGCCAAAGGGCTTGTTACGGCAGTTTCGACCAATACGATCACGCCCGCAGTTGGCAGCATTACAGGACTGGGCACTGGCGTTGCTACGGCGCTTGCTCAAAACGTCACCGGCAGCGGCAGCATCGTTCTCGGAACATCTCCGACTCTTACAACTCCGGCGATTGGGACGCCATCAAGCGGCACACTGACAAGCTGCACCGGATTGCCACTTAGCACTGGCGTCACTGGGACTTTGCCAATCGCTAACGGCGGCACAGGTCAAACGGCGCAGACAGCGGCATTTGATGCGCTCGCTCCGACCACGACCAAAGGCGACCTCATTGTTCACAACGGCACTGACAACATCCGCGTGGCAGTTGGCGGCACTAATGGGCATGTGCTTACGGTGGACAGCGCAGAGGCCAGTGGCGTGAAATGGGCGGCTGCTAGCGGCGGCGGTGGCGGCGGAGGCGGCGGTGGTTCCTCAGCAATTTACGCTGTAACGACATCTGATTCGGTAATAACTTCAACAACATTGGCCGATTTCTTAACAGCAAGCATTCCCGCAACTGGAACTTATGGCTTTTTTGCGACAGGCTCAGCCACTTCAGGAGCATTGACTGAAGGCATGAGCCTTGCAATTAACGGGCCTACTGCCAGCGCACTGAGTTTATTTGGAACGGTGCCAAGCAATTCAACTGGCAGTGTCACTGGCACTGTTGTTACTGCTTACAACACAAAGGTTTCTAGCGTGCAAATCAGTCCTGCTGGCAATTCTAGGTGGACGCTAAATGGTTATGTGACAGTAACATCAACAGGAACTTTTGCGCTTCGCTTTTCAAGTGAAACCGGAGGAACTGTAACGATACAAGCGGGTGCAATCCTTAATTTATTTCCAGTCTAATGAAGCTCACTGACCACATCCATATTATCTGGCCCGAAAGACCTTTTGTTGCTCGCGGAGATGTCTTTGAGTTTGATGATGGTCTGCCAATGCCCACACAAACTGAACTTGATGCCACTTATGATCAAGCCTTGGCCTTGTATGAAGCAAGAAAACAACAATACCTGATCAATGGCATTGTCGTCTCCATGCGGAGCTTTCGCGAAGCGTGCGGGCGCGACCTTACAATCAGAATTAGTGCTTACGTTGCCAGCATTGAAGATCTCAATGAGCGGTTCAAAGCTCAGACTGATTTTGAATTTGCGACTACGGTTTCACGCGCTCATTTTCGCGTTTCGCAGATTGCCTCAGCTTTGGGCAAGACTGAATCCGAGATCGACGAAGTGTTTGCACTAGCTCAACAATTAGACTTAAATTGACTTATGCAAGACAATCACCTCACTCCCTTCATTGGATCGCTAATTGCCTTTGCAAGCACGGTGACGAGTCTTGCAGAGATTGAAGTTTGGCTCAAGCTAAGTTCTTTAGCAGTCGGAACTCTAGCTGGTATATTAGGCTGCATTTCAGCAATCAAAAACCTGACTAAATGAAAGCATATCTACTCAAAAACTGGAAAACTTCACTTGTTGGCGTGTTCGCCATCCTCGCCGTGATCACCTCGACATGGCTGCCGCAATACAAAGACGAGCTTGAGGCCGTCGTGGGCGTCCTTGTTGGCCTCGGACTGCTCGCAGCAAAAGACAGCGACAAAACTGGAGTATGATAGGTATTATTGAACTGCTTAACCTAGCTTTGCGAGTCTGGCTGGCAGTCAATGCCTCGAAACCTTTTCAACGACTCCATGAAATTGATCGCGAAATACGCCGTTTGTCTATCGGCGCTAATGAGTCTGCTCTCTTGCAAATCGAAGCGCTCGACCGAGAACGCCGAGTCCTTGCTAAACTCGTCGGCACTCTACACACCGACCTCAGTAACAAGTCTTGAGGGCGTCGAATATCAATTTGCTGAAGGACGCTGGAGAGGCACTGGCGAGCATCTTTATTCACAGGCCGCGTTCACACGCGCCTTAACCATAGGAAGAGGCAAGTAACACCATGACTAAAGCCGAAATTGTTAGATCGTATCTTGAGCGTTTTCCAGAAACGGAAAATCGGACATTGGCTAAACTCTTGCATAAGGAATTGCCCACGGTTTTTATGTCGCCCGAATCGGCTCGCGACATTATAAGAAGACTTCGGGGGGCCAAAGGAAAACGTCATACTAAATACGCTACGGATAAATCGGCATTTAAGCCGCTTGGCTGGCAAAAGGATGTGATACCTAAAACGCTTGCAAGAACGCGGGAGCCAATCGTTTTGAGTGGTGCCTTAAAGGTGCTGATTTTGTCAGACATCCACATTCCCTACCACGACGAAGCTGCCGTTACCGCTGCTATTGCTCACGGCAAAAAGAAAAAGCCGGACGTGATTATCCTCAACGGCGACATCGGCGATTTCTACGGCGTGTCCCGTCACGACAAAGATCCGCGCCGCTCGCTTGCGGATGAGTTGGACGCCATTCGCCAGTTTTTATTTTACCTCCGCAAGCAGTTCCCAAACGCCCGCATTCTCTACAAAATCGGAAACCACGAAGCGCGAATGGAGATGTTTCTGGTTAAGAATGCTCCAGTGCTTCTTGGAGTTTCGGATTTTGAGCTTCCCGTGCTGCTGAAATTTGATGAGTCGAGAATTGAGCTTGTGCCATCGCTGACGCTTATCCGGCTAGGCAGTCTGCCGATTTACCACGGGCACGAATTGCCGCAGGGCATGTCATCGCCAGTCAATCCTGCGCGAGGGATTTGGATGCGCGTGCAGGAATCGCTTATCTGTGGCCATTGGCACCGAACAAGCGAGCACACTGAAAGCACGGGACTAAACAAAAAGCTTTCATCCTGTTGGTCAACTGGATGCCTTTGCGACTTGACTCCCGACTACGCTATTGTGAATCGCTGGAACCACGGCTTCGCTTGGGTGGAAACTCAGGCCGATGGCAACTATGAAGTCACGAATCACAAAATCATCAACGGGAGGGTTTATTAAATGAAAGCTGTTTGCCTAGATCCTGGCCACGGAATGAGCAATCGGCGCGCAGGTGCTTATGATCCTGGCGCTTGTGCTTTCGGTAAAAAAGAAGCTGAAATCGCGATGGACTGGGTTAACGAGCTGCGCGTCATCTTGCAAGCTCGCGGGCACAAGGTTGTCAGGACTCGAATCAACGGCAGCGATCCCGCGCCAGTTGGCGAGCGTGCTGGCATCGCGGAAGACTACGGCTGTGATATTATGCTAAGCATTCATTGCAACGCTGCAAACGGCTCGGCAAATGGCACAGAGACGTTTTACCGTGGCGAGTTTAACAAAGAGCTGGCTTCAAAAATTAACGCGGCTTTATGCGCTGCTCTTGGCACTAAATCAAGGGGCGTTAAAACGGAATCATCTAGCCAGCATTCACGGCTTGCGGTGATGTCTTTTCAGCCGTGTTTTCTCATTGAGCTTGGCTTCATCGACAACGCTGGCGATCTCGAAAAGATGATTGATCCCGTGCGTAGGCTGGCAGCTTGCGAGGCCATTGCTGAACTGCTATGAGACGCGCAATTTGGTCTTACAGTTTTTATTTCTTGGCCGTCTATTGCTTTGGCTTTGTGTATGGCACGGCGTTATTCAGCCTTGTGTGGTTTATCCAGCTTGTTATCGAATGCGCCGATTAATGGAAATCCCTCTCGGATGGAAGCTCTACAATGGGCCGAAAGACTGGCGTTAGCATGATAAGTGCGTTTGCCGCATGAATGACCACGGTGACGATCCGCTCAGTTCTTTCCTTGCCAAGTGGCAAAATAGGCACGGGTGAAAATAAATTACAATTTCCACTTGTGTAAGTTTCTACCGTGTGATTAGATGCGTTGTCATTACGACATCATCACATGAAAACGCTAAAAATTAGCGAGACATTGCACTCGCAACTACGCATCAACGCAGCCAATCAAGGCTGTAGTCTTCAGTCCCTCGCTGAGGGATTTATCACCAATGGCATTGCAGATTTGCTTAAACGCAAGCAGGTTTGGGTAGTATATGATGAACGTGATTGTGAGATCATCGGCGTTTATGCTAATGAAGCAATGGCTAAGGAAGTTTCTTATCGCTCTGTATGGTATAGGAGAGAAGCGACAATCTTGAACACCAAGTAAGTAAACTCGATACAATAATAGTATGAACCCCAAGACTGGCAATCCTATTCGCATTCGGAAAGGATCAGCAATATGAACGACTTAACTCCATGGCTTGACTCCATCAACGAAGGGCCGCGCAAGCGTGCATTTTTTGCAGCCGTGTTTTCCAAGCTGGAAGACCTCGGCTTCATTCTCAAGAATCCTGACGCAATCGACGGCGGCTATCGTTTGGAGTTTCGCAATGACGATAATCTTACTTGGGTTATTGCTGACCGTTACATGAGTTGGCCTGTGGCTGGCGAATATCCAGGCATTCAGCTTTACAGTGAAAATGAAGCGTGGGAAGCATCCTTCCGCGCTTGGACTCCAATTCAACTGGCTTTAGACGCAATCGAATACCTTGCACCCAATGAATAATCTATCCTCATTCCATTTCCGTTCCGGCATGGGCGACCGTGTCACCGACAACCGCGCAGAGTGGTTGATTAAGCTAGACGATCACATTCGCGCCAATTCACCACGGCAGCGCAGGCTGGAAGCGGAGCGCCGCTTTCTGCTTGCTCGCTATCACGAAACATTCTCAGCCATTGCAGGCTGCATCCTGCTGGTTGTTATTATCCTCTGCCTCGCATTCATCGCCTAACATCATCACTACTATGTCATCACAAATTACTACTACAAACAAACCGTCCGCGCTTGCCACTATGGCGAGCAAGTTCAACGTCGATCCGGCCAAGCTGCTTGGAACGCTCAAAAATACTGTCTTCAAAGGCGCGTCCGATGACGAGCTTATGGCTCTTGTTATCGTCTCCAACGAATACGGCCTTAACCCAATATTGAAGGAGATTTATGGATACCCAGCTAAGGGTGGCGGCATTGTTCCTGTCGTGTCCATTGACGGCTGGCTGAGAATGATGAATGACCACCCGCAGTTTGATGGCATCGAGTTTCAGTTTACTGAAAACGACGGCAAGCTCATTTCATGCACCGCGCTTATTCATCGCAAAGATCGCAAGCATCCAACTAGCGTCACTGAATACTTAGGCGAATGCCGTCGTAACACTGACCCGTGGAAGATGGAGCATCGCATGTTGCGACACAAAGCAACCATCCAGTGCGCTCGCGTGGCGTTTGGTTTCAGCGGCATCACTGACGAAGATGAAGCCGAGCGTATTGGCATGGCTCGCGACGTGACGCCAAAGGCTACCGATTCCAAACTATTTAAGCCAAAAACTCTTGCGCCGGAGGAATGCCCGCAGCCTCCGCCATACAAATCTCTGGCTCAGTCAGAGGCCGCATCCTCGCCCGCGCGTGCATTGACGCCTGGGTCTAATACAAATGAGGGTGCGGAATTCTTTTTTAGTCTCAGCGATGTGCTGCCTTCGCAGGTTGAACAAATCGCCGCCAAGCTAGCGCAGGTTGAGCAAATCGCCGCCAAGCTAGCAGTGGCTGGCATTAAATGGTCTGAAGTTCATGGCGTCATGGCAGATCAAGGCCTCGCCGATCCTGAGTTTGTGCCGCTGCCCGAAGCTGCTGCTGACGTGCTTACAAGCTGCCTCGCGCAGTTTGACGCAATCGTGAAGCTCGTGAAAGGAGGCCAGCCATGAGTTACGTCAACCCATTTCAAAACGTGCCTAGTGCATCGAAGCTCCATCGCGTGCTAGAATGTCCCGGCAGTCATCAAGCTGAGTTTGCAGCGCCACAAGTCGAGGAGGATACTACCGAGGCCAATATTGGAAACGAAGTTCACGCTATTCTTGCCGGCGAACTGACTGAAGACAATGCGAGCGTCGAGGCTGTGCAAACGGCGGAGATGTGCGAACGCCAGGTTTCAAGTCTCATCACTGAATGGGGCCACGATGACAAGAATAGGCTGAGTGAGAAACGCTATGGCTTAACACGTCTTGGCGGAGTCGTGGAAGTCACCGAAAGCACAAAAGCCGACGTGATTTTTACCGGCCAGTTTGACCGGCTTTATATCTCTGGCACTCACGGTCTTCTCATCGACTTTAAAAGCCTGCGCGGCGATCACGCTACGGCAATTGAGAACCCGCAGTTGATGAGTTTGGCCGTCCTAGTGGCGAAAAAGCACAAGCTGACTGACGTGCGCGTTGCCCTTGTCCAGCCGATGAAAGGCAAGCCGACAACGGCGGACTTCAACGCTAACGGGTTAAAACTTGCCGAGTCATGGCTTTTCGCTGCTCTCGATGCCGAGATGGAAGCCGGGCCTGATGATTTGCGGGCTGGCGATTGGTGCAAGTATTGCAAAGCCCGCTACGGGTGTCGCAAGTTTCAAGAATCCGCCATTCAGGAGGTTGAAGTCATCGAACCTGCTACCATTGCAGGTATGGACGGCGAGACGCAGAGAAAGGCCATGTGGGCGCGTGCGTTAGATCTTCCCGCCGCTCGTCTTGCATCTGCGATGAATGGGCTGGCAATGGTCAAACGCTACGTTGCCGCCATTGAGGGCGTGGCAAAGGCACGCGCTGAAAACGATCCCGAGTTCCAGCAGTTCTTTACGCTGCGAGAAAAAAAGGGGCGGCGCTCAATCACTGACGTCACAAAGGTTTTTGCCGCATGTGAAGCTCACGGCGTCACCGCTGAGCAGTTTACCGCGCTTTGTTCCATCGGGCTTGGAGATGTGAAGCAACTTCTCAAAGATGCGACTTACTTAAAAGGCAAGGCACTTGATAATCTTCACGATGCAGTCTTGACGGGTGCCGTGGAAGTGGGCAAATCAAGCGTGGAACTTGTTCCCGCAGGTCAGTTGGAATAAAACAAAACATCATCACCATCATCACAATGAATATCTTAGATCAATCCTCCGGCGAAGGCTGGAGCTTATACAATGCCGATTGCGTTGAACTTGTTAGCTCGATGCCTGACAATTCAATCGACCTGAGCGTTTATTCGCCACCGTTCGCTAACCTTTACATTTATTCGGACTCGGTAGCCGATATGGGAAACTGCGCGGATGACTCCGAGTTTTTTGAGCAATACAAGTTCCTGATTCGTGAGAAGTTGCGCGTTACCGTTCCGGGACGTCTCACTGTCATTCACTGCAAAGATCTTCCTGCTTATTTTGGCAGCGATGGCTATGCAGGTTTGCGAGACTTTCCCGGTGACATCATCAGGGCGCATGAAACCGAGGGCTGGAATTTTCATTCCCGCGTTACGATATGGAAATGCCCAGTCACAGAGCGCGAACGCACTAACAACAACGGACTGCTTCACAAGTCCGTCTTGCGTGATCAATCGCAACTCCGGCAGGGCATGGCTGATTATCTTATCATCATGCGCAAGCCACCGCTTGAAGGAATGATGAGCACAAAGCCAATTTCACGCGGCGGATTTGCTGGCTACATCGGAGACGCTGACCTCGATCCGCGCAAGGAAGGTTGTTATCACCCTTCGCCCTACTCACGCAATACGGTTGCAGCGGTGGACTCTATTAACATTTGGAGGCGATACGCGGAGCCGGTATGGTGGGACGTTGATCAACAGGACGTGTTGAATTTTAAAATTGCCAAGTCTAGCAAGGATGAAAAGCATATCTGCCCTTTGCAGCTTGGCGTAATTCGGCGTTCTATTCAGCTTTGGAGCAATCCTGGCGACGTAATTTTTTCACCGTTCACGGGCATTGGCAGTGAAGGCGTTTGCGCCGTTGAGATGGGCCGGAAGTTTATCGGCTCTGAACTCAAGCCTGAATATTATCAACACGCTAAAGGCTTCCTTGCGGCCGCATCAGCACAACCGGAGTTTATGCTATGAATTATCACGACTTCCTCAACTCCAAGAAGCTCATGCCTGCTTCCATGCCGATTAATCACAGCGGCATTCATAAATCGCTTTTCCCGTTTCAAAAGAAAGTTGCAGAGTTTTCCCTTGAAAAAGGCCGCTCTGCTTTGTTCCTCGATACTGGACTTGGTAAGACTATCACTCAATGCGAGTGGGCTAGACACGTTCCCGGCGAGGTGCTTATTGTGGCACCGCTGGCGGTGGCAAGCCAGACAGTCAAAGAGGCACAAAGTCGTCTAGGCATGGATGTCGTTTATTCAAAAGACGGCACCGTTTCCAGCCGCATCACGATCACGAACTACGAGCGTCTTGATAAATTCGACTGTCGCCGTTTCGCTGGCGTCGTGCTCGATGAAAGCTCAATCCTTAAGGGCTTTATGGGCAAGACGAAGCAGCTACTTTGTGATCAGTTTAGTGATACTAAATACCGACTAGCCTGCACCGCTACGCCAGCGCCTAACGATCACATGGAGCTTGGCAACCATTCGCAGTTTCTTGGCGTCATGCCATCGACTGAAATGCTTGCTCGCTGGTTTATCAATGACCCGTCAAAAGTGGGCGTTTATAAAATTAAAGGCCATGCCGAAGCTGACTTTTGGGCATGGGTAGGAAGCTGGGCCGCGTGCGTCTCGATGCCTTCCGATCTGGGCTTTGAAGATGGCGCTTATATTTTGCCCAAGCTCCAAACTCACACGCATACGGTCAACACTCCAATGCAGGCAGGTGATGAGGGCGAGTTGTTTATGATGCCGACATCATCGGCAACGGACTTGCACAAGACAAAGCGGCTTACGTTGAAAGAACGGTGCGGCCTTGCTTCTGAATTAGCAAATGGCACAAGTGAAGCGTCTCTTGTTTGGTGTGAATCAAATGATGAAAGCGAGTTGTTGGCAAAGCTCATTCCTGACGCCGTGGAGGTAAAAGGATCTGATTCGATTGATGCTAAGGAGGATAGAATGAATGCTTTTAGCGAGGGCCGCGCTCGCGTGCTGATTAGCAAGCCGTCCATCTGTGGATTTGGGATGAACTGGCAGCACGCTAGTCACATGGTATTCGCTTCGATCAGCTACAGCTACGAGTCATTTTATCAGGCCATCAGGCGCGAGTGGCGATTTGGTCAAACGAGGCCGGTCAATGTTCACGTCGTTATATCTGACGCAGAGCTTCCCGTCTGGCGCACGATTGAGCGTAAGGCAGGGCAACACGATCAGATGAAAAAGGCTATGGTCAAGGCTATTATGGGCGGCCAGGGAACGTCAACAAAGCTAGCTTATCATGGCCGCGCCGTTGCTAAAATGCCGTCATGGCTGCAAGGGAGGGTTGCATGAAACCTCCGTCATATTCCGAACACGTCGAGCAACGCGCGTTAGTTGCCTGGGCTACCATTCAAAGTAAAACGATCCATGAGCTTGCGTCATTGTTTTCGGTGCCAAACGGCGCGCACGTTTCAAAGGCACAAGCTGGCAAGCTGAAATCCGAAGGCTTGAAAGCTGGCGTTCCTGATTTGTTTCTGGCGATTCCTCGTCACGGCTATTCAGGAATGTTTATCGAGATGAAGCGCGTCACCGGCGGCATCGTTTCGCAGGCGCAGAAAGAATGGCATCAACGTCTTGCTCAGAACGGCTATCACGTCGTCATTTGTAGAGGCTTTGATGCCGCAAAACTAGAAATCCTTAACTACTTAAAACCATGAAAGTTCTTATTGCCTGCGAATACAGTGGCGCTGTTCGTTCGGCATTTAGAGCGCTTGGACACGACGCCTGGAGTTGCGATCTGCTGCCATCTGACGACGGCAGTGAGTTTCATATTTTAGGCGACGTGCTCAAGATTATTGATGACGAATGGGATATGATGGTGGCATTCCCGCCATGCACACACCTGGCCGTGAGTGGAGCCAAGCACTTTGCAGCTAAACGAGCTGATGGGAGACAGCAAGAAGGCATTGATTTTTTCATGGCTTTAGCAAATGCAAACATACCACGAATTGCCATTGAAAACCCAGTCGGCATTATGTCGTCAGTTTGGCGGAAGCCTGACTGTATTATACAACCATACGAGCACGGGCATGAAGCCACTAAAACAACGTGCCTTTGGCTTAAAAACTTACCACCCATAACACCGACAAACTTAGTCGGAAAAGGAACTCGTCATGTCACAAAAGGCGGGAACTCGCTTCCAACTTGGTATAATCTGCCACCCTCAAAAGACCGATGGAAAATCAGATCAGCGACATTTCAAGGAATAGCAAACGCGATGGCAAAACAATGGAGCGCATTCGTATTATCTTCGCCGATGAACTTCCCGAATGTGAATGCTGTGGAGAGCCTTGGTGTATTGTTCACATGGAACACTACGCCGAATGTGACTGCATCGGCCCTGACAACGCCGAAGATAAGGGTTATAGATTAATTAATGAGGACGGAATTACTTACGCAATAAAACCATGAAAAAACTAAACATCTCAATCAACCTGCTCCAACTCCAGGGAGCATGCAAAGCAACAATCAAGGGCGAGGATTGCGTTGTGATCCGCATCGCTAAGAGCAGGGCCAAGCCGCATCAAAATGGCAAGGTTTATCTGAACTTAGAGGCGGTGAGCAACAAGAACGGCGCGGACGATTACGGCAATACGCATTTTGTCGTGGAGCCATCGACCAAAGACGAGCGAGAAAGCGGAGCCGCTAAGCTGCCAATCATCGGCAACGGCAAAGAATGGTCAAACGAAGGGCAGCAATCGCAAGCTCGCACGACTCGGCAGGTTGAAAAGGCAGCTCCAGCGCCCTTAGAAGACGATGGCGGAGATATTCCGTGGTAATTGTTCTTTTGATTTTCTCAAATCTGATAAACTGAGACGCCGAAAGGTAGCCGCGTGGAAACGGCTTTTAAAAAATAGCAGACATGAACAAAACTAAAACGCCCCCAGCTTTTAAGGATCGCCGTTGCTATGCGGTTTCCAGCCTTAAATGCCTGGGGGCGGCTTTTTGTTTATGAAAACGATACCCGAAGCATTCATTAAATCCGGCTGGCATTTCCGCCAGATCGAACGGCAAGGAGAATGGGCAATCTTTGAGCGTCACTCAACCCGTGGAAATGCCCGCACTCATTACGAGGTTGTGAGAATCCGCTCGCATGACGGCTTTAAGATTCCCGGCACCGAAACAATGGCGGAGCCTGCGGAAATCTACCCATCTGATAACGTATGGGGGCGTGATGGCTTTACTCTTCCGACTATCACTATGGCACGCGAGAAATTTGAGCAACTTACAAAATGAGAATACGAACCATCAAGCCTGAATTTTGGATGCACGAAGGATTGTGTAGTAAGTCTGAGTTCACGCGATTACTTGCCATTGCTCTGCTTAACTGGGCAGACGATGAAGGATACTTCCTAGCCAATCCAGTGCTGATTCGTGGACAGGTCTTTCCATTCTTGGATGATTCCACGAAGATTCCAAGAGCACTCCAAGACCTTTCCAGCGTAGGGTGGATTGACCTGGGCAAAGATGATCAAGGAAGGTCTATTGGTAGGATCAAGAACTTTGCTAAGCATCAAAGGGTGGACAAGCCGAATCCAAGTAAACTCAAGGCTTCCAGCGTATTCCAAGAAGGCTCCAAGAATGATCTTGGAATGATCTTGGAGGACTCCAAGGCGGAAGGGAAGGGAAGGGAAGGGAACAAGAAAGGGAAAGTACATCCTTCGGATTGGGAAGGTTTTGAGGAATTTTGGACAGCATATCCAAGAAAGACCGCTAAATCAGACGCTCTGAAAGCATGGAACAAAATCAAGCCAGATCTCATTACCGTCCTTAATGCTTTAGACTGGCAACGTAAGTCTGAAGACTGGACTAAAGATTCAGGACAATACATTCCATATCCTGCCAGCTACCTTAATTCAAAACGCTACGAGGACGAGAAACCAAAACCGAAAGCTCAACCAATCCGCCCTCAATCTTGCTTATGAATATGCCAGTATCACATGAGGCTGAATCATCGCTTCTCTCATGCTTCCTTCAAGATCCAGTCAATCGCATAGGAGAGGCTAGAAATACACTCAATGTTTCAGCTTTTGATCTTGAAAAGCACAGGCGTATTTTTACCGCTCTTGTTACCCTTTACGATTCAGGGAGTCCCATTGACCCAATCATCCTGGGTTCTCACTTTCGCAGCCTTGGTGAATTGGAACGCGTCGGAGGTGACTCTTACCTTTCAGAGTTGTTCTGTTACGTTCCAAGTCCGGCTCATTACCTAGAATACAAGCGCATCGTTACTGACAAGTATCTCGCTCGGTGCCATATCGAAGCGCATTCCAAAGCACTGGCCATATTCCAAGATTCAAGCATTAGCATCGCTAACGCGATTGAGCAGGCTCAGGAAGCGCTGGAATTCGTGGCAAAGTCAACAATCCGCAAACTGTCACGGGTAACATTGAAAACGGCAATGGATCAAACGATGGACGAGATCCACGAGCGAATGAGCAAAGGGGGCGCATTAGCAGGATTTACAACTGGGTTTGATACGATAAACAAGAAATGTGGAGGACTTCAGAAAGGCCGTGTCACCGTATTTGCGGGTCTGCCTTCCGACGGCAAAAGCGCTATTATGCAAAACTGCGCGAGAAATGCGCTGAGATCAGGTGCCAAGGTGGCTTGGTATTCGCTAGAAATGCCGATTACAGAGCAGACCTTGCGAATATTGAGCGAAGACAGCGGCGTTGATAATGCCTCGCTTTATAATGGCCTAATGAGTCGAGGTCAGCAGGATATGCTTATGCGGTCAATTCGTGAGCTTTCAGATCTAGGTTGTGATTTGATCGACACCGACAATGCCACGGCATCAGACATCTTGGCCGATATCGAACAAGGCGGCTACGATTTAGCCGTCGTTGATTATCTCCAGTTACTCGAGGAAGAGGGACGCAAGGGCGCAACTCGGGAAGAAATCGTTTCTAGCGTATCCAGACGCATGAAGAATGCAGCACGTCGCAGCGGTTGCCACATCCTCACAGCTTCACAGCTAAACGATTACGGTAAATTGCGCGAATCTCGGGCCATTGGTCAAAACGCTGATAGCGTGTTTATTATCTCAAAAGTCGAGGTTGATGGCGTATCAGACGAAACTCAGCGCTCATTGTATTGTGACAAGAACCGAGGCGGCGCACGCAATTGGACAATTCCACTGGCATTTTCAGGGCCTACCTTTACTTTCAAGGAAATCAGAGAAGACTTTAATTGATATGCCAGCACTAAAAAACCTTAAGCATGAAGCATTTGCACAAGCAGTGGCGCTAAATACGCCAGCGGCTAAGGCTTATCGTGATGGCTGGAATTGCACGCCAGAATCAGCCGAAACTGCCGGCCCTCGATTGGCTAATCGTGTTGAGGTGATGTCTAGGATTGAAGAATTGCGGGCAAAAGTAGCCGAAAAAGCCGACCGCAAGTTCGACATGAGCAAAGATAAATGGCTTGAAAGGCTGGCTAGAATTGCCGCATCTGCCGAAGAGGTGGCCGACTTTTCAGCCGCTACCGGCGCGCTTCGAGAGATTGGCAAAGGCGCAGGCCATTATGCTCCTGAGAAGGTTGAGCATTCTGGAGCTACTGAAATTGTGATCAGGAAGTTATGAGCCGCACAATCAAGCAGCCATACCGAAAAAGCAGGCGTTTTGACCGCTCCTGTCGAAGCCACGGCAACTGTGGATACTGCTTAGGCAATCGAATGCACAAACACCGAAAGCAGGAGGCTAGAGCTAGTGACCATTGAACTGCCACACCGATTCAACCCGCGTGATTACCAGCTTCCCATGTGGCGAGCGATGGACGCGCATAAACGCTGTCTGATGGTGTTTCATCGGCGTGCAGGTAAAGATAAGCTTTGCTTTAACAAGCTGGTTTGCAGGGCAATAGAGACGCGGGCAAATTATGCGTATTATTTTCCGACTGCGGCGCTAGGCAGAAAGGCGCTATGGCACAACGTCGACGTGACAAACGCCATGCGCGTTATCGACCACATACCGAAGGAACTGCTAGCTAAGCCTCCGAACCAAACGGATATGCGTATTGAACTAATCAACGGCAGCACGATTCAGATCCTGGGCACTGATAACCTCGACGTTGTGGGCGGCAACTACTACGGCGTTGTGTTCTCAGAGTTTCAGAATCAAAACCCGTTGGCCTGGGATTACACACGGCCGATCTTGGCTGAGAACGGCGGCTTTGCATGGTTCAACGGCACGCCACGCGGAGAAAACCACTTCTTCGATATGCTGAAGATGGCTAAAACAAACGAGTCGTGGTTCACCCAGGTGCTGAGCGTTGAGGATACCGGCGCTATCACGCTGGCGCAAATTGACGAGGAGCGACGCTCTGGAATGTCTGAGCCGCTAATCAGGCAGGAGTTTTACTGTGACTTCAACATAGCTAACGAGAATGCCATCTATGGTCGATACATGACAGTGGCTGCAGCGGAAGGGCGCATTGGCGAGTTCCCGATTGATGGCCGCAGTCCGGTGCATACGTTTTGGGATTTGGGCGGGCCGCGCAATACGACGGTATGGTATGGTCAACGCTCGGCATTTGGGCATTTCCGGTGGATTGATTGCGACATTGGCCTTCCGCTTACGATTCAGGAGCGATGCGCGCACATGGCCGCGAAGGGCTACAACTACGGGAAACACTTCATGCCGCACGATGCACGCCAAACGCAGCGCAACGGCGTCACGTTTGAGTCGGATGCAATGGCGGCAGGATTCAAAAACATCGTCGTTGTGCCTGTCATCCCTGACGTGTGGCAAGGCGTCGATTACGTCATGGGATTGATGCCTACGTTTGAGTTTCGCGTCCCAGCTTGTGAAATGGGCGTCAAAGGACTCAAAGCCTACGAGTCCGCGCCTAATTCATCGAGCGGCATTGTTCGCAACGTCCCGCTTCACACTTGGGCGTCTCACGTTGCCGATGGCGTGCGAACCATGGCAGAGGCAGATCGTTTAGGCTTGATTCCCGGCTACAATAGCCCAGAATCGCCACGCAGACGCCAGGAATGGCAGCAAACATAATCATCACCATGAAAAACAAAGAACCAAGTGAATCCAAGTATCAAATTCGAGTAACTCGATTGTCGGTCTTGCCTGTTGGTGAGCCTATATTCTCAGAGCAAGCAACGCATGTTTCCATTGTGGATGAAGCTGGTGGTGAGTTTATTGAAGTCTCTCAGGCAAGTGATCGCAGTGGTGTTGAATCACAGACTATCAGAATTGATCCTGTAGAATGGCCTTCAATTAAGCTGGCTGTTGATCAACTTATCAGCGAGTGCATTTCATGAAATACAACGCAGTAAATTTCAGCTCCATCACCGATTGGAACCAGACAAACGAGGTAATTGCCAAGCAGCTTGGTTGCTGTGAGAAGACAGTCACTAAGTTCAGGCGTAAGCTAGGATTGCCAAGAGCGCCGGACAAGACCACACGCACGAGGCTGAAAGAGCAGTTGCCACAAATCAGTGATCGAGCTTGGGAAACGCATTCAAACTGGGCCATCTCTAAGATTCTGAAATGCAGCGAAAGCGCCGTTCAGGTGTATCGGCTGCACAACTTTAAGCCAAGATTCAAGAAATGACGCCTTTCCAAAAAGCCTACGACCTAGCCAAGGAGCTAGGGATCAATTTCAACGAAATGATGAAAGAGCATCTGACGGATGGCTATGTCTTTTGCTCGCCTGACTGTTTCATCTGCGCGTTTGATACGAGTCGAGACTACGGCGATTACTCAGAGCTTGCCGTTTTTGTGACGCTGGCCGTGGGCAATCTTGATCATTTCGTCAGCATTGACCCGCTCAGAGAAAAGCGCAAGTGGTTAGGATTTTGCCGCGAACACAATGGAGAACCTCACTGGATTCCATATCAACGATTGAGAAAAAGGCTTGCGACTTCTCAAAAGTGAGAGAGAATCGCTTAATTATGGGAGGCAGTCCAAAACCACAGAAACCCAAAGCGCCACCGCCTACGCCTGCGCCAGTTCGTGCTGACTCGGCTGACGGAGAGCAGGCCAGCACAGCCGCATATCGTCGCATGGGCCTTGATAAAACAATCAATCCTGCAAATCCATTGGCCCCTAAAACGGCGCTTGGCTCAATCGGCGCGCTTGGATCTGGCGGTGAAGGCGTGATGGTTAACACGCGAGCACCTAAGCCGAAGCCCACTAATATCGGCGGGTTTATGACTCAATTCCCATCGCGCTAATTATGAACGACGAAGGCACGGATCAAACAAAGAAGTGGCTTAGCTGTTATCAGCGGCTCAAAGATCAGCGCGTGTCGACTCAAGATCAAATCTGGCAGGACATCGCCAACTACGTTAGCCCGCGCAAGGCAGGCATTACGGAAAAGCGTTACATGCCAGACAGTAACAAAGAAGCGCAAATCTACGACGCCACTGCCACCGACTCGGTGCAACGTGCCGTCTCCGCTTACACGTCATGGACGACGCCAGCATCTCAGCCGTGGATTTCGCTAAAGCCTAATTTAAAGCTGAAGAATGACGACTCGGTGAAAGGTTGGCTCTCGGAGTGTTCGCAGATTCTCAATCAAGAGGTGAACAGTCGCAGCAACTTCCAGCTCGAGCGCCTTGAATCCGTAGCCGACCTTTGGAACTTTGGCACCACTGCCATTTTTTCAGAAATGGGCGAGGGCAATCGACTGCGCTTTGAAAAGATCAAGATTGGCACCTACGTCTTTGAGCTTGATCCATTCGGCAAATGCTACCGATTCATCCGCGAGTTTGAACTAACGGCAGAGCAGGCACGCCAGCAATTCGGCGAAGACAATCTTCCCAAGGTCATTAAGGACTGCTTTCAGGGTGATTACAGCAAAGGGAAAAGCTTCACATTCATTCACATCGTCGAGCCTCGCGAGCCTTCCAAAGTTGGCGCATACGGATACAACATTAAGACGCGCAAGAAGTATGTCTCGGCTTACGTCGAGATGTCGTCAAAGAAGATGGTTCAAGAGGGCGGTTACGACGGATTCCCTTTCACCGTTGGCCGTTACTTGTCTTACGACGCAATGATCGGCTCCACTGGATGGGGTTACGGCCCAGGGTTTGCCATCTTGCCAGAAGCTCGCCAGCTTAATTTTATCCAGCAGATGATGGACGTGTTTGCGGAGAAGCAAGTCTTCCCGCCGATGCTTGTGCCTGACACGTTTGAAGGAAGTCTCAAAACGGCAGCACGGGCGTTGAATTATTACCCTTCCGGCATGGGGCCTGAGAGCGTTTATCCTGTGCCTGTAACTGGCGAATGGAGCGTTGCTTTGGAGCGTGTGCGGATGCGTCAGGACATGATCAAGCGCCTCTGCTCGCTTGATATGTTCCAGATGTTTGCCAGCATTGACCGCGAGATGACCGCCTATGAGGTAGCGCAACGTGCGGGTGAAAAGCTCGACACCGTAGGGCCTATCTATCACCGCGACGTTCGTGAGACGATCGAGCCGCATCTACGCCGTGCCTTCGAGCTTTGCGCTGAGAATGGCTTATTGCCTCCACCTCCGCAGGAAGCTTATGAGCTTGTCGGTCGTGGCTTTGTGCAGGTGGCTGATCCAGAGATTGCGCTTACGTCACGGCTGGCGATGGCGATTGATAGCTGGAACGCTCGCGGCGCAGATGAGGTCATGCAGACGGCCGCTTCAATCGCTGCCATTGATCCTACGGTCATGGACAACATCGACACGGCTTTTTACATCCGCGAGAAGTCCCGCCTTGTTGGCGCTCCTGAAGGGCTGCTCCGCAAGCGTGAAGATGTAGAGGCCATCCAACAACAACGCGCACAGGCGCAGCAAATGCAGCAGGCCGCGATGATGGCCAAGGAGATGGGCAGCGCCGTAAATAGTGCTGGCGGCATCGACAAAGTGAAGGAATTAGTTGGGGCGTAATTATCACACATGACACCATCATCACCTGAGTTACTAACGCCGCTGACAGCCGACGAAAAAAAGAACGTGTTAAAGGCCGCTCTTCGACTTTTTGACAAGCCGGACTTTCAGCTAGTCTTTCGCTCACTGAACGCAGACGTTGGCGGCATCCTAAATCCTGCCTTTGAGCAAGGCGGAGATGTAGTTAAGGCAGCATTCCGCGAAGGGCAGAAAGAGCCGCTTCGATGGCTATTTACGATGCACCTAAAGGGCATTCCAGAAACCGAAAAACCTCAAGAACAAGAGACATGATCACGATCACACCAGACAATCAAATCGACCGCGACGGCGAAATCATTGGCAATATCATCGGCAATATCGCATGGATGAACGCCAAGCCAGCGCCGCGCATTATTGGACAAATTCGCCAAGTCGCAGGCATCGAAGGTCTTACTTTTGAAGTCGCCGAAGCGCCAACTGTTAACGAATCCTTAACTGTTAAACCAATTTCCGCGCCGGAGGTTGTCGGTAATCCGTCGGCGTCGGAGCCTGCCGCTAGTTGTGATGATCTAGCGGCAGGCAATCTTTCTGATCCGCCATGCGTGGAAACAGTTACGGAAGTCGTCTTGAAAGAGGCGCTTCCAGCCTTTTGTGTCGGTTCTGACTGGGGCACTGTCGGCACGCCATACTTCGCTCGGTGCTTCGTGAACAGCTACGGCAATGACGCCTACTCTCAGTTCTGCAAGGCTAACGGCATCTAATTCCTATGGAAATCGACACAACACCAACGGCGGAGACAGCGCTGCAACAGCAAGCTGCGGTCACAACTGAAACGACAACGACGCCAATCGAAGCCGCGCCATCTACGGTAACGCGGCCTGATTACATTCCTGAAAAGTTTTGGGATGCACAGAAGGGCGAGGCCAAGCTAGATCAGCTAGCCATCAGCTACGCCAATTTGGAAAAAGCTTTTTCCTCGAAGTCGCAGGCACCGAAGAAACCTGCGGCCGACGCATCGCCAGAGGATCAGGCCAAGTATTTTGCCGATCTTCGCAAGTTCACCGGAGCGCCAGAGAAGCCGGAAGATTACGGCATTAAGGCACCTGACAACCTTCCTGCGGGCGTCGAGTGGAATGCTGAATTAGCCGGAAAAGCTGCGGGCATTGCTCACAAATACGGCGTGCCACCGGAAGCGCTGCATGAGTTGATTAATCTCAATAATGAGAATATCAGCAGCATTGTGGCAAAATCTGAGTCGGCTCAAAAAGAGCAGGTTGAAGCGATGGTAGCTGAACTCAATGCCGAGTGGAAAGACGACGCCAAGAACAACTGGCAACGTGCTAACCGTGGAGCGATTGCGATGGGCGTTGATTTGGAAGCCAGCGGACTGGGTAACAATCCGCACTTTATCCGTGCAGCTTTGCGCTTTGATGAAATGATCAGTGACGACAAGGGGCTGGTTAGCTCTGACAGTCAGGCTACTTACAAAGAACAAATGGATCGCATCCAAAAGGGTGACGACTTCAACGGCAAGAATGGGCCGGAAGCTCAACAGGCAGCGCTGGCAAAGCTCCAAGGGCTTTTCAACGCATCGCAAAAGTAACCTGAAAACGATGAAGAAAGCGGCTCTCAGAAATGGGAGCCGTTTTTTTTGCTTGCATCTTTTCTCAGATGTGAGAATTTAGGGTAACAACGGCCCCGCAAGGATAAGCTGTATGCCGGACATAGGCCCGCAAACAGCGGAGAACCGAAGAACCGGGAAGACACGATACTTCCTCAGTCGCTCACAAGGGCGGCTCAACTTCACCTCTCTAATTCCCTGCCAATATGGCTACTATTGATACCTTCTACCCAACGATGTTCCAGACATCGTTCGACCAAGTCCTCCAGCAGATGGATTCCCGTTTGCTCGGCTCCATTACTCGCGCCGATTTCACCGGCAAAAAGAAATGGTTCAACCTCCTGAATGACAGCGAGGCGCAAGACATCCTTACCCGCAAAGGCGACACTCCAGACGGCGAGTTTGACGGCTCCAAGTATTGGCTCACCCAACGTCCGAAGGAAAAGGTCACAACCTTCGACGAATGGGACAAGCACTTCCTTGGCACCATTGTATTGCCAACTTCTGACGAAGTTCAAAGCCACGCGATGGCCTTCAACCGCGCCACCGATGACGTGATCATCAGCGCCTTTGATGCTACCCGCTACATCGGCGAAGACGGCACCACGACTGACAGCTTCCCAGCTGGTCAGTCTATCGCTTCAAACTATGTTGAAACTGGTTCTGATACTCCATCTGGTATGACGCTCGCAAAACTGCGCCGCGCCAAGTATCTCATGGACGTGAGCGAAGTGCCTGATTCCGAGCGTTACATCGTTATCGGTGCAAAGCAGGAGCAAGATCTCCTCCGCGACACCAATCTGACAAGCGCTGACTTCAACACGGTCAAAGCTCTGGTTGATGGCAAGGTTGACACCTTCCTCGGCTTTAAGTTCCTGAAGTCTCAGCGTCTGCCAGTTGGCACCGTTTCCGGTGTTGCTGACATCCGCAGCTGCTTCGCCTTCCACAAGTCTGCAATCAAGTTCGCCATGAGCGATCGCCAGACCCGCATGGACATCCTGCCACAGCGTCGTCACGCTCTCCAGATCCGTTCGACCATGATGCTCGGCGCCGTCCGCACTGAAAACGAAAAGGTTGTTCGTATCTACAGCGACGAAACTCCATAACCTGAACGGATTGGGGCGGTGTAAAAACCGCCCCTTTCTTAAACCTTTACCCTCAAAAAATACTCTTATGGCTGCTCTTACTGACTCCTCACTCTTCACGGCACAAGCTGCCGCTCTCCTCGACGGCTCCGAACGTCCAAACCGCACTGGCGCTACTGGCGGCACGGTTAAGAAGCTCCGCGCTTCCTATACCACCACTGGAAGTGAAGCTGCGAACGACACATTTAATCTCTGCTACCTTCCTAAAGGCGCTTCGCTTTCTCGGGCAGGTTCAGCGGTTTCTTGCGTTGATCCTGGCACCACGCTCACGCTTGACATCGGCACAAGCTCCAATGCAGACCTTTACGCTGACGGCATCGTTCTTTCGAGCGGTGGCACCGTGGGCTTTGGTTCTGCCGTTGCTGGCACCGCTGCCGATTTGGCTCCTACTGTCACCACTGACAATAGTGCCGTCATCGTGACCATTGCCTCCGCTAATACGGTCACGGCTTCAGTCGTTCTCTACTTTGAGATCGAATACGTCGATTGGAACTAATACTTCCCGTTGGTTGACCTCGGGAGGCTCCTTGTGTATTAAGGGGCCTCCCTTTTTCTTGAATCATTACCATTATGGCCGCCACTGCTACAGAGATCGCAAACCTTGCAATTGCCCATCTTGGTGGAAGGGCGCTGACTGCGCTTTCCACTGACACAACTCAACAAGCGGCTAGTTTGCGGAAGTGGTATAATCCAGACGCAGGAACGCCGATTTACACGGCACTTGATGAGGCATTACGGGCGCATCCGTGGAATTTTGCTACAGCTAGAAAGCGGCAAACTGTCACCTATCACACGCTAACAGGAGGCGCATCTGTTTCTGATGCAAGCGGACTCATCAAAATTACGCACGCTGGACATGGTTATACCACAGGAGACCGTGTTTATGTAAAGGATGTGCAAGGCGTAACCGTTGCCAATGGTCAATGGTATGTCACCGTAATCAATTCAAACAACTTCACGCTCGACGATTCGGTTTTTGCAGGCACTTACACGGCGGCGACAGGCAGCGTCGTCGGCATTCCACAGTTTGACTGGGACTTCCAGCACACACCACCGGCTGACTGCTTGCGCGTAATTTCGCTCAATGCAGGCGGCGGGCAGATGGAAGATGCGGGCGCTGATTTTACCGTTGAGAAAGGGCTGATCCTTACCGATGAGGA
>Ga0209599_10000250_pt1 | contig 37946 bp, 13 predicted proteins | sample Shrwel_input2_FT_FD_187534 | JGI IMG/M metagenome (GOLD analysis project Ga0209599, IMG submission 187534) | Subsurface microbial communities from deep shales in Ohio, USA - Utica-3 well 1 S input2 FT (SPAdes) (version 2) ...
CAACCCTACCTTCCGCTCCAGGTATGGGGCCAATCTTCCGGCCGGGCGACCAGACCCGCCCGGACCGGGTTCATCCGCACATAATCGGCTTTGGCCTCATATTCGGCGTCGGATCTGAGCCGATGGTCGAAGAAGTCCCGCTGCCAGGCCACCCCCAGCCGTCGGGCCAGCCAGCGCTTCAGGCCGCCAACCTCCCCTGCCAGGCCCCGGGCATGGCTCCATCGGGCGATCATATGAAGGTGATCGGGTATGAGGGTGCAGAGCAGGAGCTGCAGCCGGCCGTCCTCCTGGGCGTGGGCCAAGGCCGCCCGGATGGCCTGACTGGTAACCTCGTCGGTCAAGGGCCGGGGGCAAGGCCGCTGGCAGCAGAGGGTCACGAACCAGCGATCATGCGGGTCGACCCAGGACGGGCGATGATGGGAAAGCCTCCGGCGATCAGGCAGCATCCGGAGACCATGAGCGAAAGCTCATCGCGGGTTGAGCCCGATGATTCCTTAGGACCGAGCTGATGGATCCTGCCTAGAGTTAGGTAGGGACGGATCTCCGAGCCGTCCGTTCGCTGGGTAGGGATGGCTCTCCGAGCCGTCCGTTCGCCCAACGAGATACGTATCTCGATCGGCTCAACGGCGGGTTTGGAAAACCCGCCCTACCCATGAGAGGTTTAAGCGGTTGGCGGTTAGCGGTTGGCGGATGGGAAAGACGACGCACCAAGGGGAAAACTTCGGCCCTAGGTAGGGACGAAATGGGTAGGGACGGCTCTCCGAGCCGTCCGTTCGCGCGGCGGGTTCGGAGAACCCGCCCTACCCAAAGCAGGCACCCTAGCCAATCATCCGGTCTCCGGTTTCCCTTTGTCTTTAGTGTTATTGCGTGCTGCCTACGCTTTGCGACGACGACGGCGCAGCGCCGCGGCGGCCAAGCCCAGGGCGCCCAGGCCGAGGCCGTACGTCGACGGCTCCGGCACGCTGGTCAGCATCAAGGAATCCGTTCCGTTATAAGAAACGGTCCAGAGGTTCGCGTTGCTCAGGGTGGTGTCCGTGTAGCGGAAACCATCGACGTTGATGTCGAAGAGGTCGGCGACGTTGCTGGTCGATCCGAGGTTCCAATTCACGCCGCCCTGCGCGAAGGCCAAGCGGAAGTTCTGCGTCGATCCGCGGACGAAGAAACCGGCGTCGCCGGGCGTATCCGTGCCGAGGGCGCTCACGGAGACGATCTCCAGGCGGATGCGGTTGGCCGGCGAAGCGGCTTGCAGATCCAACGCGCCGGTGAGGCTGATCGTGTCGTAACCGACGCCGAAAGTATTCCGGGTGTCATACACCTGCCAGCGGAGGACGGAGCCCGTGCCGAGGGTGAGCTGCGACATGGCCAAAGCACCGATGCCGTTACCCGGCGAGACGACACCGCTGCCCGAGACGCCCACCTGCCCCACCGAACCGGCGCCAGCGAGGACGCCGCCGGACAAGACGGTGATGTTGTTCGTGGCGACGGCTTCGACGGAAAGGATGCCGGTGTCGCGGACGGTGACCGCCGCCGTGCCCATGGAACCGGCGTGCGTAGCCCGCAGACGTCCGTCGGACACGGTCAGCTGGTTCGTGAGCGCCGGATTGGCGACCGAGAGGACCAACGTGCCCGTGCCACGCTTGGTGATATTGGCCGCGGTGCCGACCGCCAGCGGACTGGCGAACGTCACGGTGGAAGCCGCGCTGCCCGCGAAATCAAGGGCAGCCGTGGCGGCGGCCGGCACGCGGAGGCGAGCCGCGATATCGGAGGTGTTGCCGGATTCCCAGCGCAGGGCCGCGCCGTCCAGGATGTTCACGTCGCTGGTGGCGCCGGCTCCGCCGAACGCGTTGAGCACAAAGCCCAAGGTACCGCCGGCGACGGTGACGTTGGCGTCGGCATTAAGCAGGTCGGTCCGGCCGAGCACCCAGACGCCGGCGAGTTCCTTGGTCAAAGAGCTGAAGGCTCGTCCGGCCGTCTCGCTCTCGAAAGGAGTCGGGGCGAAGAGATTCGACGCGGTGTTCGTGCCGGTCAGGCGCAACGGACGGGCGGCGAGCGGGGTGTTGTCGAAATCGATCGGAGCGCTGCCCGTGATCTGCAAGGCGGTCGCGCCGGACTGGATGGCGCTGAAACCAGCGCCGCCGTCCAAGACCCGGAAGCCGCGCTGCGAGATTTCGCCGAGGCCCGCATACTGGAGCATGCCGCCCGAGAACAGCAACTGGGAGGGAGCCGAGCCGGCACCGAGGCGGCCGAGGCCGCCGGACGAAACCAAGGACGAGACCTGGGCGGTGCCGCCAGCCAAGGTGGTCACGCCGGTGTACTGGTTATTACCCGCGAAGACGACCGTACCGGGACCGGACACGCGGACGGTGCCGGTGCCGGAGATGGCATTACCCATGTCATAGGTGCCAGCGCGGTTCAGGATGAGCGAGGCGTTGTTGGTCACCGGGCTCCAGGTCGTGACGCTATTGAAGGTGTCGGAACCCAGGACGCCGGTCGCGCCGCCATTGCCGACCTGCAGCACGCCGGCGGAGATGGTGATGCCGCCGGTCTGCTCATTGGGTCCGGTCAGGAGCAGGCGACCAAGGCCCAGTTTCACGTAAGCGGTAGGATCCTTGTCGGTGTCGGCGAAGCTGCCGGACATCGTGAGCGTCGCGATGGACGCGACGGTGATGGTACGGATGCCGCCGTCGGTATTGACGTAGGCGGCCGAGATCTCGGTATTGGACTGGACGTCCACGTTGCCGACCAAGTTCAGGGCACCCTGTTCAGGCACGGAGAATTGAGCAGCCGGAGCGCTCATGATGAGGCCGCCATCGAGCGTCAGGAAACCGATCGTCGAATTGAAATTGCCGGCGTCGAACAGGGCCGATCCTCCCCGCAGGGTGAGCGGCGGAGCGATCGTCGAAGCGACGTTCATGTCGCGCTCACCGATGGCGCCGTTGGCGCGGACGTGAAGTTCCGCCGCGTTGAGGGTGATGGACGAGGTATCCCGGAGGGAGCCGGAAGTGCCGGCGACCAGGATGCCGTTGTCCACGATCGTCGACCCGGTGAAGGTGTTCGGCGTCTGTAAGGTGGTCGTACCCATGCCCAGGTGGCGGATGCCGCCCGCCCCGCTGATGCTCCCGATGAAGCTGTAGGCATTGGGTCGGTCGAAACCGAGGTAGGTGCCGTTGGCGACGGCGATCAAGGCGGACCCGAGGTCGCCGGTCGACTGGATGTCGTCACCGAGATGCAAGGCACCCGCCTCGACATAGACGTTGCCGAAGAACGCACTCGAGTCGCCGGTGAAAACCGTCGTACCGACGCCGACCTGACGCAAATCCCCCGACCCCGTGAAGATGCTCGAGAGTTCGAAGGTGTCCGTACGGTTCACGCGGAAGACGGCGGGCGTCCCGGTATTGCCGATATCCACCTGGCCGCCACGCGTGGTCAGGCCGCCTGCGCCGAGTTCGACCACGCCGGCTTCGACGAAGAGGCCGCCGGTATTGAAACTCTCGCCGCGGAGCGTCATCGTGCCCGCGCCGACCTTGGTGACCTGCAGGGTGCTGACCGCATCAAAACCGGCGTTGTCGATGAAGGAGCCGCTGAAGGTGAAAGACGCGGCGCCACCGAGCGTCAGGATAGACTGTCCGGCGAAGGAATTCGTGACGAAGCCCCCTCCGGTGATCCGCACCAACGTCAGGTCGAAGCCATTGAGGTCGAGGCCGGCGCCGGCGGCGACCTGGATCGGCGTAGCAGTCGGGATTGCGCCCACCGCCGCGACGCGGAGCACGCCGCCGGCCACGTCGACGCCGTTGCCGTTGAAGTTATTGACGCCGCTGAGGGCGAGCACGCCGGGGCCGGTCTTGGTCAGGGCGAAGCCGCTGGACAGCGTGGAGGTGATCGGGCCGCTGATCGTGGCCGTGACCGCCGGGCTCAGCACGCCGATGCTCCGGGGCAGGCTGCCGAAGGCGACGGGGCCGCCGAGGGTGAGGTTGTTGGTCGCGACGTTGCCTCCGAAATCGAAGTGGGCGGCGACGGTGACGGGATTGCGGACGATGCGGGCGAGGCCGTCGCCGAGGAGGAAGCCACCGTTGATGATGAGCGTACCCGAACCGAGCGGACCGGCGTCCGGGACTTCGCCGTTGTTATCCAAGAAATTAGCGGCCACGAGCACGCCACCCTGATTGAGGATGAAGTTCGCGCTGAAGAGATTCTCCCCGGCGAGCGCCAGGATGCCGGGACCGGATTTCGTCAGCGTCATCATCGTCGCGGACTGGCCGATGACCGCGCCGATGACCAAGCCCGTCTCGGCGAGGCCGGCGTTGACGGTGATGACCGGATTCGCGGCCGAGAAGCGCAGCTGGGTGTTGCCGGCGTTGCCGGTGATGACCTGCGGCGTGGTCGACAGGCTGTCGTTCGTCGCCGTGATCGGCGTGGCGCTGGTGAACTCGGTGATGCTGAGCGGGGCGACGGTGGCCGCGACGACGCCCGGATTGCCGAGATTGAACGTCGGCGTGTTCGCGCCGCCGTCGTTGACGAAGGTGAGGCTGCCGAACGTCTGCGTGAGGACGTTGGTGACGCTCGCCGTGCCGAGGGCGTAGTTCGGCAAGGTCAGGCTGCCACCGCCGTTGATGGTCACGGCCGTGCCGGGCTCGATCTGCTGGAAGACACCGGCGGACATCGTCACGGCGGCGTTGTTGATGGTCAGACCGCCGGCGGCCGGGACGGCATACCAACCGAGGAACGAACTGACGGTCTGGCCGCCCTGATCCCAGCCCGCGGTGTGGGGCGTGTCGATGGTAAGCGAGACGTTGGGGTTGATGCCCGTGATCCGGGTGCCCGCGGGGAAGTTGCCGTTGGTGATCGTCATCCCGACCGAGAAGCCGGAGGTGTCCCCCATCGCGATGGTGGTGCGGTTCGCCGTGGTGATCGTGAGGCCGCCGCGGGAGACGCGCGGAGAGGCGTTCAGGTTGAGCGTGCCGGCGTTGACGAAGGTCCCGCCGGTGTAGAGGTTATGGCCGCGCTGCGGGGCGAGCTGCAGGGTGGCGCCACCGAAGCTCACGAGGGCCGCCGTGCCCGTGATGATCGGGCGCAGGACGAGGTTGTTCTGGTTGACGAAGAGATACAGGGCGTCGCCGGTGCCGCGGAGGGTGTTCGTGGCGTCGACCGTCTCGAAAGTGATCGTCTGGTTGGCGTTGGTCACGATACCGACCCCGAATTCGTAGGTCGTGCCGCTGACCGGCGTGATGTTCTGGGCGGCGCCCGGGGCCATGCGCAGGGAGTTCATCGCCTTGACGCCGCTGCTCAGGGTGCGGCTCGTGCCGTCGTTATAATTCAAGGCGCCCGTCAGGTTGGTGACGGTGCCGATGTCACCGCCGCCGGAGAAGGAGGTCGAATAACCCCAGCCGCTGCCCATGGAGACGACGCCGAACTCATTCGTGTAGGTCGCGAAGGAGTTGCCGTCCGCGACGGCCCAACCGCCGATCAGGCCGTTGACCAGGCTGCCGGCGTTGAAGGCGACGCCGTTCAACTGCGTGAAGTAAAGGTTAGCCGTATTGCTCAGGCCTTGGCTGCCCAGCGTATTGACGCCGCCCGAATTCTGGGTCGTCCAACCATTGAGGTTGAAGGTGGGGAAGTTCGTCGCCGAGCGCTGGAGGTTACCGATGTTCAGGCGCATGGTCGCGCCGGAGTTGGCATAGGGCTGGAGGTTGATCAGGTTGCCACCGCCCGTAGCGGAGACCGAATTCAACGTGACGACGGTGTCCGTCGAACCGCCGCCGGTGAGGACGAACGCACCGCCGCGGAGGGTCAGGGCGTTGGTGGCCTGGATACGGGTCGGCGTGGGGTTGGCGGAAGGATTGAGGCCGTAGTTATCCCAGTTGACGGCGCCGTAGAAGACCTGGAGGCCGGCCGTGCTGGCGAGCGTGCCCGCGTCGCGGAGCTGGAGGGTGCCGCCGCGGACGACGGTCTCGCCGACATAAGTCTGCGGGCTCGTCAGGAGCGTGGTGCCGCTGCCCGAGCGCGTGAACGCGAGGTTGCCGGTCAGGCTGCCGCCGAAACTGCCGGCGGCGGCGGAGGTCAGGCGCACCACCGGCCCGGTGGCGGAGTTGGTCACGGTGCCGCCCGCGCCCGGCAGGAAATTGGCCGAACCGAGGGTGCCGATCGCCTGGTCCTGACCCATCAGGTCGACCAGGGAATCAGACGTGTTGACGAAGAGCGCGGACAGACCAGCCGGACCCGGCAGGGCGGCGACGGCGAAAGTATTCGCCGAGCCGGAACCGAGGAACAACTGGCCGCCGTTGACGGAGACGATCGGCTGGAGCAGGTAGGTGCCCGGGCCGGAAGTGGTCACGCCTTCGCCGCTGGAGATGCGGACGCGGGCGGAGCTGATGATCTCCGTGACGAACGTGCTGCCGGGAATGCCGGGGCCGGTCACGAGGGAGCCGATCGCGACCCCCGCGGTCGAGTCGACCGTGAGTTCGTCCGATTCCTCGACGGTGAAACCGTTGCGGAGGCTGAGCGGGGCGAAGTAGGCCCGGCGATTGAGGTTGAGTCGTCCGGCACCGGCCTTGACGAAGCTGGCGGAGCCACCGAGGCCGACCGAAGCGTTCAGGTCGAGGGTACCAGTGCCGAGCACGTGGAAATAGGCGGTGCCTTCGGTCGTCAGCGAGCCGGCTCCGAGGGTCGTGGTCGAGCCGGAGGGGACGAGGACGGCGGACGCGCCGGTCAGGCCAAGGTCGAGGAGATGGCCACCGGGACCGTAGGCGCCGAAGACCGTAGGATTCAAGGAAGGGGTCAGCGAACGGGTACCGACCGTGGAGGTCAGCGTGTTCATCCGCAGGTCGGCGCCGTAAGTCAGGGTGCCGTTCAGGCCGAAGTTTTCCCCGGTCTGCAGCAGGGCGAGATCCGTGCGGAGCTCGCCAGCGGCGAGGGCGCGGTAAGAGCCGGTAACGCTGTCCATGACCAGGAAGCCCGTGCCGAGGCCCGTCCGGGACGCATCCGCCAGGATGTCGCCGCGCACCGGGAGATCGCGCTCGCCGTTCAACGAACCGCTCCCCTGCCCGATCTGGTAAGGCAAGATTCCGCCGACCGAGAGGGCCGCGATGCCGGACCCGGAGGCCCGGCCGTCGATACCCGCGATGACGAGGCTACCGGAGTTGTTAGGGACGGAGAAATTACCGAGGGCGAGATCCAAGCCCTGGGAGGCGTGCGGCTGGAGCTCGATCCGGCCGCCGGCGGTGACGACGCGCAGGAGATTGATTTCTTCCACCGTGTTGGCCAAGGCGTTGCCTTGGATGCGGAGCAAGCCTCCCTGCATGATGAGGATACCGGCGTCGGCGAGGCCCAGGCGGCTGTTGACGTTCCCGGAGACGTTATCAAGGAAGAGCGTACCGTTGGTCGAGACGGTCAGGCCGGACGCCTGGGTGTCCGTGGCCACGAAGGCGCGACCGGCGCCGACGTAACTCAAAGTGCCGCCTTGGACGGAGATCATCCCGAAAGAGCCGGCGGCATCCTGCGCCGAGGTCATCGCGAGCGTGCCCGCGCCCACCTTCGTGAAGTTGAACATCACCGCGTCGTTGAAACGCTGGAGCCGTCCGGAGAAGATGGTCGAATCGGTGGACAGGGCGTTCCAGCCGACCGACAGCGTCGGCGCGACCTGCGGACGTACGCCGACCAGGAAGGAATTGAAGATGTCGCCGCCGCCGGCCAAGGAGCCCCACGTGGTCGAGAAATTATTCAGGTCATAGCGCGCGCCCGAAGCGATCGTCAGCACCGAGAAACGGGAACCCGCGTTGAGCACGCCGTTCCGCAGGCCGCCGGCGGCGACATTGAAGCCGGAGGTGAACTGCGACTGGGCGCCCAGCTGGAGGACGCCGGCGCCATCCTTACGGATGCCGCCCGCGGAACCCACGATGGCCTGCAGGGCCAGGCCCGGACGCAGCGGCGAGACGTCGGTCATGCCGCCGACCGAGATGGGGTCGACGGTGATGAGACCCAGTCCGGCCCCGAAATTCAGACGCCCTTCGACGGTGGCGACCGTGCCGACGTTCTGGCTGGTGGCCACGATGCCGCCCGCTCCGAGCGTGAGCACGCCGGCGGCGCCGACGCGGGTGGGGTGATTGTTGGAGAAGGTGCGGACGTTGGGATTACCCGTGCCGCCGAGGTTATTGAAGACGAGCCCCGCCAGGGTGTTGTCACCGAGCAGGTTCAGGTTGGAGGAGCCGTTGAGGGTGACGACGTTCGTCGCGGCGATCTGGCCGGTGAAGACGTTGGACTGTGAGCCTTGGTTGACAGTAGCGCCGTTGAGGACCAGGCCGTTGGCAGAGGCCGGGATGACCACGCCCGAGGCGGAAGCGAGCAGGTTGACCGTGCCGCCGTTGACCACCGTTCCGCCGGTGTAGCTGGCGGCGGTGTTGGTCAGATTGATGGCGCCGCCCGCGGCGGTCAGCACGAGACGTACGAGCGCTCCGGCGGGATTGTTCACCACGCGGGAATTCAGCGTCAAAGTGTTCGCGCGATTGAAGAGATAGAGATCGCTGGTCCCCGTGGCAGCCGAGCCACCGGCGGTCAGGCGACCGGAGTCGACGCTGGTGCCGATGGAGTTACTGTTATTGGTGCCGATGAAACCGCCGCTGACGAGGTTCAGGAGGTCGTCGGCGTTCGTGAACTGCAGGTTCTGCGAAGCTCCGGCCAGGCTCAGGGCGTTGAGGACCGTCGTGCCCGCCGCGACGGTGGAGGTCGAGGTCAGCCGGACGTTGGCGTTCGGATTCGATCCCGACAGCAGCGACGTGCTGGTGTACGACGTGCCGTGCGCGCCCAGGGCGAAGAAGCCGCGGGCCGCGGTGTAGGTCAGGAAGTCCGCGCCATTGATGGCCCAGCCGCCGACGATGTTGTTCGCGAGGCCGGCGCCGCCATCGAAGGAGGTCGCGAGCGCGCGGGCGTCGCCGATGCCAGTGCCGCCCAAGGTGGCGTTCGACTGGATGATCAAGGTCGCCGCCGAACCCACGGGACGCGTGAGCGAAGCCATGCGGAGGTCCTGCGAGAAGACGGCGCCGTTGCCGCCGTGGTTCACGTTGAAGACGTTGAAGCCGGCGACGGCCGAGACCGCGCCGATGTTCTCCACCGCGGCCACGTTGGACCGTCCCCAGATATTGAACGTACCGGCACGCAGCGACACGGGAGCGGCGTCGCGGACGCGGTCACCGAGATAATTCATCCCGGCGGTGTTCGTGGTGGCGGTGCCGCCGTTGTCGAGGATGAGGGTGCCGTAGGCGATCTCGAGCGACTCCGCGCCGCTCAGGGCGCCGAGGGAGAGCAGCACGGTGTTGGCGGCGTTGAAGACGGCCGGGCCGGTGAAGGCGAGGTCGCTGTTCAGCGTCAGCGTGTTCTGGCCGGAACGGACGAAGGCGGTGTTGCCCTGGATGCGACCGGACCAGAGGCGGGCGTTGTTGTCATGGTTGACGACCAAGGCCGCGCGCGTCGCGCTGGAATTGACGACGGTGCCGGCCGAGCCGGGCACGTTGTTGTCGCTGAGCAGGGACAGGATCTGCTGGGTCCGGCCGTTGAGGTCGAGCGAACCCGCGGTAAGGGCCAGGAAATTGTTCGGCTGGATGGCGTTGTCGGCGAAGAGGCGCACCGTGCCGTCGTTGATCACCATCTGGCCGCTGTAGGTGTTGGTGCCCTGCGTGGTCAGCCCGCCGATCGCGGCGAACGGAGGCTTGAGCGCGAGCACGCCGGCCCCGGCCTTGACCAGGCCGATGTTGCCGTTCGAGATGCCGTTGCCGCCGTTAAGGGTCGAGACGAGGTCGAGGTTGCCGAGCGTCCAGAGATAGAGCGGAGGCAGGTTGCTCATCTGGTTGATCACGCCGCCGGTGAAGGTCGTAAGCGGGGCACCGGAGCGGATGAGCACGCCGCCGCTCTGCAGGAAGAAAGCCGCCCCCGGCGCGAAGGCCAGGGAGGCACCCGGCTCGACGGTCAGGGAATTGGCCGAGATGAAGGCCTCGCCCGTGAACGAGCGGCCAGCGGCCAGGAACCAGTTATGGTTGGCGAGAGGGACGAAGTCCCTCGTGGGCGTGACGAAGGAATATTCGTTTTCGTAAGGCTGGCCGGCGCTGATGCTGTTCTCGGCGTAGACGCCTTGGTTCAGGGCGCGGGCATAGCTGGATCCGCCGTCGGCGGTGGCGAAGGAAGCCCCGGTGCCGCTCTCGCTCGAATCGACCAACGCCCAGGACATCATGCCTTTGTTCGGAGTATCGACGCCGCCGCCCTGCCCGTTCCAAGTGACGATGCCGTTCCAGCGCAACGAAGCGAAACCCGGGCTGACGCCCAGGTTCGTGCCCCGGATCAGCAGGCTCGCGCCCGACGGTCCCCCTTGCTGGGAAGAGGCGACGTTGTTGGTGATCGAATTATGGAACTGGAGCCGGGTGGGACTCAGCAGGCCGGCCGAGCGGATGGTGATGACCGAGCCGCCGCGACCGAAAGTGACGTTATTGAAGAACTCGCCCGTATCGCCCGCCGAGTCGGCGCCGTTGAGCGTGAAACTGCCGCCGCGGAGGTGCAGGTTATAAGAGGTGCCGGCGTTGAAGACATTGTTGCCGCCGCCATCGAGGGCGTAGAAGGCGGAGGAGAGACGCCCGACGCGGGTGAGCAGGCTGTCCTGATGGTCGACGACCATCGCGGAGCCCGGCTCGAGGAGGAGGTTGCTGCGCCAGGTGCCCGCGCTCGTTAGGCGGACGGTGCCTTGACGAAGAATGAAGGCGCCGCCGTTGACGCCGCCGTCGAGGGGGATGTCCTGGGCGTTGGTGACGGTCAGCGTGCCCGCGCCGAATTTCTGGATGGAGTGGAAGCGGCTGTTCGTCGGACCGCCTTCGGTGGTGATCTTCGTGCCGGCGAGGACGATGTCCCCCGCGCCGGTGAAGTAGAGCTGGCTCTGCTTGGTGATCTCGCGGATGCCGCCCGTCAGGGTGAGCACGCCGGCGGCGGAACCGATAGACGTGTCGATCGCCATGGAGATAACCCCCGCGTAGGTGTTATTGCCGGAGAAGTTCTGGAGCGCGCCGCCGAAATCGACGCCGCCGAACAGTTGGTTCGTGGCGCCGGTGTTGAGCGGATTGAAGACGGTGATGCCGCCCATCAGCTGCACCGCGGTGCCGAGCGCCGTCGAGGAAAGGTTGATGGGCTCGCTGCCCGGGCCGGCCGCCTGGGTATGGCCGAGCCGCAGGACGCCGTTGCTCACGGTGGTGTCACCGGTGTAGACGTTGGCGCCCGAGAGGGTGAGCACGCCGTTGCCGGTCTTGGTGAGGCTGAAGGTGCCGCCGACCTCGGTGATCGCGCCCGACAGCACGAGCGGCTGCGAGTTATTGATCGTAGCCGAGGAGGTCAGGAAGATCGGGCCGCTGATGCCGCCGCCGGTCAGCGTGCTGCGCAGGACGCCGGTGCCGCCGACGCCGCTGCCACCGAACCAGACGACCTGCGGGATGACGCCTTGGAGGTCGAGGGCCGCGACGTTCGTGGACAGCGAGAGCACCTGGCCGGCGGAGCCGAGGGCGTTGGCGTGGCCGAGCGTCAGGGTGCCGCCGGTGACGTTGACGTTGCCCGTGAAGCCAAGGTTGGCGTTGCTCACCGTGAACACGCTGCCCGAGCCGCCATTGAAGATGACGTCGCCGCCGCCGGCCAGCTGGCCGGCGTCATCGAGACGCAGCGCGGCGTTGGCACCGACCGCGATCATGCCGCCGGCCGTGCCGACCTGGAAGAGATTCGTGTTGGCGTTCGGATTGAAGACGCCCGAGCTCAGCTGGAACGTGCCGCCGTTGAGGATGATCTGGCGAGGCGTGCCGGTCACGCCGGCGCCCAAGGGGCCGGTCGCGGGCTCGGCGCGATCGTAGGCCGAGCCGCCGATGGAAAGCGTGCCGCCGTTGACGTAAAGGTTTCCGGTGAAGGCGTTGGCACCGGACAGGACCAAGGTGCCGAGGCCCGACTTGGTGAGGCCGCCGGTCGTGGTGCCGGTGATGGGCGCGCTGATGGTCAGCGAGTCGCTCGTCGTGTCGACGCGGACGACGAGATCGCTCGCGGAACCCGTGGTCAGGCCGACCGTGCCGCTGATCGTCGCGGTGGCGCCGCCGGAGACCAGCACGCTCGGCGTGGTGACGAGCGCGTTGGCGGCGAGGCTGGAGGAAGAGGCAAACCTTAGGCCAAGGATTGTTACATTAGATGATTGCGTAGCGGCTCCGGAGCTTCCGCTCAGCCCGTTGACTCTGTTGGCACGGGAGGGGGAAAGACTTCCACCTGCGCCGACAGTTGCGGCTAACCCAGTACTGTCATTATCCCAATCAAGTGCTCGTACAAAACTCGCACTCATTGAATAGACCGCAAAGTCCGCAGGACTGCTGGTGGTCGTGGGGAAAGCGGTGGCGAAGAAAGACGTGGCGGCGCCACCGACAAACGAACCACCGGTCTGGCCGGTCAGGACGATAGCGTTCGTGGAGCCGGCGGAGGCGACGAACAGGGCGTCCGCGCCGATCGCGCGGGCGCTCAGTGAGGCGAAGGTCAGGCCGGCGTTACCGCTCGAGCCATACTGCGACTGGACGACGCCGGAGCCGGCGCTGAAGGTCAACGCACCGAGCGTCTGGACCGTGCCGGCGGAGGCGGCGGTGAACAGGAAGCGGCCCGAGCCGGCAAAGGTCAGCGGCGGACGGGTGGCGGCGGTGAAAGTCGTGCCCGCGCCGACGACGACCGAGCCACCCGTGATGGTCATCAGGCCGGAAGAAGCGTAAGTCGCGCCGCCCGCGGAACCGAGCGTGAGCGTGCCCGCGCCGTTCTTCGTCAAGGTACTGGTCGTGGCCGAGCTGCCGCCGGTGACGGTCAGGTTGCCCGCGCCGCCCACGGTGAGAGCGAAGTTGCCGGCGAGACTCGCCAACGTGGTGGTGTTCGTGACGGAGGGGACGAAGAAGCTGTTGTCGGTGACGATCGTGGCGGCTCCCGTCAGGGTGGCGGCACCGAAGGTCACGCCGGTGGCGCCGCTGTTCGCGAAGTTGCCCGGAGTCACGCGCAGGACCGTGGCAGAGCCGAGAGAAAGCGCGCCGAGGATGTGGTTCACGCCCGAGCCGGCGGTGAGACGGTCGGTGACGAGCAACGTGCTGGCGCCCACCGTCGTCGCCCGTCCAAAATTCAAGGCGGTGTCGTTGGCGAGCTGCAGGACCCCCCCGTTGAGCGTGAGCGTACCCGCGCCGAGCGCGCCGGCCGAGGTCGTCGCGCGAAGGATGCCGCTGCTGAGCGTGAGCGCTCCGTTGAAGGTGTTATTGCCCGAGAGGACCAGCGTGCCCGGTCCCGACTTGGTCAGCGAAGCGGTGGTGCCGGAGATGATGCCACCCAGGATGACCTGCGAGTTCACGGTGGCGACCCGCGTGACGGAGGAGCCGAGCGTGACAGCGCCGTTCAGGGTCAGGACGCCGTTGTCGGTCAGGTCGCCGAGGGTGACGTCCCCTCCGAGCGTGAGCGCGTTGGTCAACGTGTAGTCACCGACGCCTGCGCCCGTCTGGCCGGCGCTGGAAAACGCCGAGCCGTTGTTCAGGGCGAGACCGGCGGAGCCGAGCGCGGTGTTGTTGCCGACGCGCAGGCGACCGGCGTTGACGACGGTGCCGCCGCCGAAGTTGTTGGCGCCGGAGAGAGTCAGGACGCCGAGGCCGGCCTTGGTGAGGCCGCCCGCGCCGGAGACCTGGCCGCGGAAGACGATGTCGGACTGGACCGTGAGCGTGCGCGTCGACGCGCCGAGGTCGGTCGTGCCGGCGAAGGTCAGCAGACCCGTCTTGACCGCGTCACCGAGCGTCGTGTTGGCGCTGATGGTGACGTTGTTGGGGAGGACGTAGGCCGACGTGGAAGCCGAAGAAAGCGCGCCGCCGCTCAGGGTGAGCGTGCGGGCGCCCTGGTCGCCGAAGGCGAACGCATTGGCGACCTCGGTCTTGCCCGCGGCGAGCGCCGCGCCGCCGGTGAAAAGATTGTAAGCCGAGAGGGTGACCGTGCCGGCGTTACTCTTGACGAAAGCGCCGGGGCCGTAGAGTTCGGCGGAGATGACGCCGGAGTCGGGAATCACCCGGTCCGCGAGCATCATGCCCCCGGCCGTCGCGGCCAGCTCGCCGCCGGCGAGGGTCACGATGCCCATGAAGTAGCTGTTCCCCGGAGGAGGATTGACGCTTTGGATCGTCTGCGTGCCGAGGTCGAGGACGCCCCCATTGATCGTCACGGTACCGGTGCCGAGCACGCGAGCGCCGGTGGAGATACGCAACACGCCGGCGTTGATGACCGTGCCGCCGGTGTAAGTGCTGCTGCCATCCAGCTGCCAGGTGCCGGGGCCGTCCTTCACCAGGGAAAAGGTGCCACCGGTGGGATCGGCCATGGTCTGGCCGAGAAAGTTGTAGTCGGTGTTCGTGCCCGTGAGGGTCAGCGTGCGGCTGCCGGTCCCCGCCATCGTGAGCGCGGCGTAATTCCGCAGCAGCATCGGCGCGCCGACGGCGCCGGAGGCGTCGATCACGGCGCCCATCTGGCCGATGGTGAACATGCGGTCGGTGCGATTGTGCAAGGCCCCCGAGCCTTCGAAGCGCAAGGTGCCCACGGCCGTCGCCGAACCGATGACGAGATTACCGGTCGAGCCGGCACCGGAGAGGCCGAGGCCGCTCGCGACGCCGCCGAGGGCGAGGCGCGTGATGGCGAGGGTTCCCTGATTGATGAGCACTGGTCCGGCGAAAGTGTTGGCCCCCGTCAACCGCCAGGTACCCGTGCCGTCCTTGGTCAGGCCGGTCTTGCCGACGTAGATCGACCCGCCGTCCAAACCGCCGTTGTCCGGGATGATCGGCGCGAACACGTTGGGGGTCGCGCTGGTGCCGCTCGAACCGGTCAGCCTGAAGACGCGGTCGATCGTATCGGGAGCCAAGGGCCTACCGAGCGCGCTGGTGTTGGTGAACTGCAGCGTCTCGCCGGCCGCGGCCGAAGCGTCGAGGGTGAAATTGCCGGCGGAAACGGTGAAGAGACGATTGGTCGCATCCACGCCCGCGACGCCGTCACCGACCCAAGCGAGGGTGGTGTTGGAGCCGAAGGTCAGGCTGTCGGCGAGCAACGTAGCCGAGCCCAGCGAGCTGTTGACTCCGCCGTCGGCGAGGCGCGTGACCCGGAGCGAGCCGGCGGCCAAAGTCAGCAGACCATCGAAAGTATTGGCCGTATTGAGCAGGCTGACCCCGCCGGCGCCCGCACCACCGAGGGTCAGCGTGCCTGATCCGGAGACGACGCCGTTGACGACGAGGGCGTTGGCGGAGCTGTTGGTCCAGGCTTGGTTGCCTCCGACGACGAGTCCGACGTTGGCGTTGAAAGTCGTGAGGCCGGAAGTTGCTTCCAGCGCGATGCCCGAGGTCCCCAACGTGATGTTCTGCGCGGAAGCTGAGGTCAGCGTGAACGCGGCGTTACGGAAGACCAAGCCTTGCAGGCTCGGATTGAAATTGAGCGTGACGGTGCCCGTCGTACCCGCGAAATAGGCTACGTCGGCGCTGGTGCCCATGTAGGCGGCGGCACCCGCCGTGCCGCTGGGATTAGCAGTCAGGGCGTTATTGTTTACCCAGGTGGAGCCGGTCGTCGCCCAGTTACCGTTGCCGCCGAGGCCGGCGGTATTGCCGTTGCCATCCCAGAAAATGTTGGCGGCGCGGGCGTCGGGGGAACCGCCAGCGATCATCATCGCGGCCGCCATCAAGGTGGCGCAACGAAGCGGGGAAATAAACTTGGGGGAGACCATGAAAAGACGTGGAAATAGAATCGGCTGGCGAGAATCGCCAATACCTTGGGAGGGGTAATAAAAAACATAGGGATTACCTCTCATTTGCCAACCGCATTCCTCGCCCTAAGCCCCTTTCGAATAAGATTTTCCGACCGCCCATGACCGGGGTTCCAAAACCCGTAACATTGGGTTTATATGAGTGAATAACGCCCTTTAAAGCCCATTTGATTGTTTTAGTCCCTAAAACACCAATCTCGGTAGGGACGCCAGGTAGGGACGCTAGGTAGGGACGGCTCTCCGAGCCGTCCGCGCCCGGCGGGTTCGGAGAACCCGCCCTACCCATTCCGTTCCTCGATCGAGATTCGGATCTCGGTTCGCTCAACGGCGCACTGGTAGGGACGGCTCTCCGAGCCGTCCGTTCGTCCCACGTGATACGCATCTCGATTTGCTCAACGGCGGGTTCGGAGAACCCGCCCTACCCGAGGCATCGCCGCCAATCATCCGGTTTCCGGTCTCCCCTTGAGCCACCTTCCGCCATAGGTAGGGACGGCTCTCCGAGCCGTCCGTTCGTCCTACGAGATTCGAACGCCTTTCGGGTCAACGGCGGGTTCGGAGAACCCGCCCTACCCATTCCGTTCCCCGATCGAGATTCGGATGATGATTGTTCAATGGCCATAGGTAGGGACGGCTCTCCGAGCCGTCCGTTCGCCCCACGAGATACGCATCTCGATTTGCTCAACGGCGGGTTCGGAGAACCCGCCCTACCCTTACCCGAAGAACTTCAGCACTTGCTCCGCCAACAGCGCCATGCCGAGCCCCGAGAAACCGATGAGGGTCTCGGTGATCGTCCAGGTGCGCAGGGTCTGGCCGACGGACAGGCCGAGGCATTCCTTGACCATCCAGAAACCGCTGTCGTTGAGGTGCGAGAGGAAGAGCGAACCGCAGCCGATGGAGATCACCATGAGCTCGGGACTGGTACCCGGATGCGCCGCGAGCACGGGTGCGATGAAGCCCGAGGCGACGGTGATCGCGACGGTCGCGGAGCCGGTGGCGACGCGGATGAAGGCGGAGACGAGCCAACCGTAGACGAGCAGGGGCAGGCCCGCGGAGGCCGCGAGTTCGGCGAGCTGCTTGTCCACGCCGGCCGTCCGCATGACGAGCGCGAAGCCCCCGCCGGCGCCGACGAGGATGAGCGTCATGCCGATGCCGGACACGCTCTGCTCGGAGAATTTCAACAGTTCGCCGGCGCTCCGTCCGCAACGTTTCCCGAAAGCCCACATCGCGAAAAGCACCGATAAAAGCAGGGCGATGACGGGGTTGCCGATGAAGAGGCCGATCTTCCCCCAGAGCGCTTCCTTGGCGTGCAGGAGCTCGACCAACGTGCCCGTCAGCAGCAGCAAGACGGGCAGCAGGACGGTGAAGATCGTCAGTCCGAACGTCGGCAAGGTCTGGCCCGCGGAGACCGACGGCGTGAACTCCGGCGTGGCGACCTCGACGCGCTTGACGGCGAGTTTGGCGAAGAACGGACCGGCGATGGCGGCGACGGGAATCCCCAGCACGAGCGCCCACAGGATGACCTTACCCATGTCCGCATGCAGGGCCTCGATCGCGATGACGGGACCGGGATGCGGCGGCATCAGTCCGTGCATGACGGACAGGAATGAGAGCAGCGGCAGGACCAGCAACAGGAACGGCTTGCCCGTCTCCTTGGCGAGGGTGATGACGATCGGGAGGATGAGCAGCAGGCCGACGGCGAACCAGGTCGTCATGCCCACGCAGAGCGCCAGCAGGATGATGCACAGGCCGATGCGGGAAGGCCCGAGCGTGCGGATGAACTGCTTGGCGAGCACCCCAGCCCCGCCCGATTCGGCGAGCAACTTACCGAAGACGACCCCGAGCACGATGATCGCGCCGGTGCCGGCCAAAGTGTTGCCGAAGCCCGTCTGGAAGGCCTTGAGGACCTCCGTCATGGTCAGGGCGCCCTGGGTGGCCACGACCATGGCCCCCAACGTCAGCGAGCTGATCAGCAGCGCGATGAAGGGGTTGAGCTTCAGCCAGGTCACCAACAGGACCAGGACGGCGATGGCGAGCAGGGCGTAAAGCATGGCGTCAGGAGATCAGGGTTTCGGCGGGGCGACCGTAGCACGAGTAGCACCCGTGCTGATGCCCCCGTCAACCAACAAGGTCTGGCCGGTGACGTAGCGGCTCTCTTCCGAGGAGAGGAAGACCACCGGGCCGGCGAGGTCGTCCGGTGCGCCGGGTCGCTTGAGCGGGATACGGTCGCAGAGATACTCGACCCACTCGCGGTTCTCGTAGAGGACGGCGTTCTGGGCGGTCTTGAACCAACCCGGCGCGAGGCAGTTGACGGTGACGCCGTGGCGACCCCAGTCGTCGGCGAGGCTCATGGTGAGCTGTTTCACGCCGCCGCGGCTGGCGCCATACGGGGCGAGGCCGGCGTAACCGGCGACGCAGGTGACGGAGCCGATGTTCACGATGCGTCCGTAGCCGCGGGCGATCATGCCCGGCGCGACGGCCTGCGACGTGAAGAACGTGCCGCGGAGATTGGTGTCGAGGACCATGTTCCAGTCCTCCCACGTGACCTCGAGGGCGGGCTTGCGCGCGTTGCAGCCGGCGTTGTTCACGAGGATGTCGATGCGGCCCATCTGCTTCTCCACGGAAGCCACGGCGGCTTGGATGCTGGCGTGATCCCGGACGTCGAGGTCGACGCCGCAGGTGCGGCGGCCGAGGGCCTCGATCTCCTTGCGGAACGGGGCGAGCTTGGACGCGTCGCGGCTCGACATCGCGATGTCGGCGCCGGCCTGCGCGAGGGCCCGGGCGAAGTATTGGCCGAGGCCGCGGCTGGTGCCGGTGATGAAGGCGACCTTGCCGGTGAGATCGAAGAAAGCCATCGGTTCTATTGGTCAGACCTGAGGGGCGAGGATGACCTTCATCACGCCCGGGGCGCCCGCGTAGAGCTTGGCGAACCAGTCGGCGCCCTGCTCGAGCGGCGCGACCGCGGAGATGATCTTGTCGACCTTGATCTGCTTCGTGGCGAGGAGCTCGATGCAGCGCGGGATCTCACCGGCCGAGGCGCACGAACCCTGCAGGCGGAGCTGGCGGGTGACGACGACCTGGAGCGGGAGCTCGGTCTTGGGAGAGAGATTGCCGACGAGGGTGACTGTGCCGCCTTTGCGCACGGAGTTGATCGCGGAGAGGACGGTGGCGTTGAGGCCGACGCACTCAAATGCGGCGTCGGCGCCCTGCCCCTTGGTGAGCGACTTGACGTATTCGGTGAGGTCGCCGCCGGTCTTGGGATTGAAGCTGTGGGTGGCGCCGAGTTCCTTGGCGACGGCGAGGCGGGAGTCCTCGGTGTCGACGGCGATGACCTGCGCGAAACCCGCGATCTTGGCGGCTTGGAGGGTGAGCAGGCCGATCATGCCGGTACCCACGACGACGGCGGTGTCGCCCGGGGCGACGGGGGTGAGGCGGACGGCGTGCACGCCCACGGAGACGGCCTCGATCATGGCGGCTTCGGCGAAGCCGAGCGCAGCGGGCAGCTTGTGCAGGATGCGGGCGGGGACGGTGACGAACTCGGCGAAGGCGCCGTGACGGCGGTAGTCGCCGCAGGAGACGCCAAGGACCTGGCGGTTGTCGCAGAGGTTCACGTCGCCTCGCTTGCAGTGGACGCACTCACCGCAGAAGACCGTGGAATCGAAGGTGACGCGGTCGCCCGGGGCGAAGCCCTTCACCTGAGCGCCGACGCCGGTGATGACACCCGCGGCCTCGTGGCCCATGACCAGAGGGGGGATGCGGCGACCCGTGGAGCCGTCGTAGCCATGGATGTCGGAACCGCAGATCCCGCAGGCGCGGACCTGGATCAGCACGTCTTCGGGACCGCAGACCGGATCGGCCACGTCCACATAGGACATCTTCTTATATTCGGTGAGGAGCAGGGCTTTCACAGAGGGAGAGGAAGGAGGGTTTTGGGCGAGGGGGCAAGACAAGGGAGGATTGGATCGATGGCAGATGACAGATGGCTGAGTCGATGGCAGATGACGGAATCGATCGCGGAGGACTGAATTGAGGGCTGCGTTGAGGACGGCTGACCAGGGTAGTCAGCCCTACCACTGCCTTGGGTAGGGTTGAGCGCCCTCGCTCAACCGCGATAACTCCCTAGGTATTAGACTTAATCGAAATCACCGCCTTAAGTCGCTCTAAGTCGACTATGGAGAACGGCCCGAAGCGAAAACAGCTTCCACACTCGCTGCCAGCCTGGGTCGACCGTGCAGACCCTTTCTTTGTAACAATTTGCTGCAAACAACGTGGGCTCAACTCCCTCGCCCATCCGGAGGTATTTCAAACGATCCGCCAAACCCTTCGTATATACGAAGAGGCCAGAAAACTGAAGTTGTTCAGCCTGACAGTCATGCCTGACCACGTTCATCTTATCGCTCGATGGGATCATGCGATTGGCCTGGGCCGAACAATCATGGCCTTCAAGGGGATCCTGGCGAAGCGCCATGCCATCAAATGGCAGCAAGGCTTCTTCGATCATCGAATAAGGTCGTCAGGAGAACTGCGTGTGAAGACAGAATATGTCAGGGCAAACCCAGTAAGGGCGGGTCATGTCACCAAAGCCACTGACTGGCCTTATGCATATTTATGCGGCGAGGAAGACGGCTGACCAAGGGTGGTCAGCCCTACCAGATGCCTCGGGTAGGGTTGAGCGCCCCCGCTCAACCGCGGCTGACCAGGGTAGTCAGCCCTACCTTTGATTTGCCTCCGCTCGGTCCTCACCCTACCCCTTCCGCATGAAGCTCCTCCCCGCCTTCTTCCTCTCCGTCCTGACTGCCGTCGCCGCCGACCCCAAGCAGTCCATCGAGAAGCTCGACCCGGCGCTCGACGCCTTGATCGCGAGCGACGCCAAGATCGAGACCATCTCGAACGGCGGCTACACCTGGTCCGAAGGCCCCGCTTGGTATAAGGGACGCGTCGTCTTCTCCGACGTCCCCAACAACGTCGCCTACCAGTGGATCGAAGGTGATGCGATCGCCTCCGTCTTCCTCAAGCCCAGCGGCACCGATGAAGCCTCCCCGAACCAAGGCTCGAATGGCCTCGCGGTCGACCGCGAAGGCCGCCTGCTCCTCTGCCAGCATGGTTCGCGCCGCGTGGCCCGCCTCGGCGGCGACGGCAAGTTCGTGCCGCTCGCGACCAAGAACCATGAAGGCGTCCGCTTCAACAGCCCGAACGACCTCTGCGTGGCCAAGGATGGCTCGATCTATTTCACCGACCCTGCTTACGGCCTGCCCAAGGGCGAGAAGTCGGAGACCCAATACCACGGCGTCTATAAGTTAGCGACCGACGGCAAGGTCACCCTTGTGACCAAGGCCGTGCAGTGGCCGAACGGCATCGCCCTGAGCCTCGACCAGAAGTCCCTCTACCTTGCGGTCTCCGACGGCAAGAACCCGCGCGTGGCCACCTGCGGACTCGATGGCTCCGGCCTCCGCGACGTCTTCCTCGCGGCCCCGCTGAAGAGCAAGGAACGCGCCGGTTCCTGCGACGGCCTGCGGCTCGATGCCAAGGGCAACATCTGGACCACCGGCCCCGGCGGCGTGCTGATCCTCTCTCCTGAAGGCAAGCACCTCGGCTCGATCCTCTGCGGACAGGCCACGGCGAACCTCACCTGGGGTGACGACGGCCATACCCTTTACATCACGTCGAAGGACCGCCTCCTGCGCGTGAAGACGAAGGTCAAAGGCGCGGGATTCTGACCGAAGGTAGGGCTGACTGACTCGGTCAGCCGCGGTTGAGCGAGGGCGCTCAACCCTACCCAATACAACCCAAGGTAGGGCTGACCACCCTTGGTCAGCCGTTCGCCGCAGGGCGAACCATGGTAGGGGCACGATTTATCGTGCCCTCTGCTTCCGAGGGCGCGGCGAAGCCACGCCCCTACCCTCGGCCGCCCTGCGGCGGCCATACGGTTGAGCGAGGGCGCTCAACCCTACCCGGGGCAGCTAGGTCAGCACGCAGTGCTGACCCTACCTTAAGGCAGGCACTCCCCCGATACTCTATACTCCATACTCGATACTCTCGGAGAGGGCCTAAAGGCCCTCTCCTACTTCCGCTCCAGCTTCAGATAATCCAACCCGAACATATTCCGCGGGGTGGCGGCGGGATTGGGGGCGAGGATCTTGATTTCGAGACGATGTTCACCGGCGTCGAGTTCGTGGCGGCCGCCGTTGAGTTCGCCGGTGGTGACGACTTCGGCGGGATTGTAGAAATCGTAACCCTCTTCGCCGAGGAGCTTGCCGTCGAGACGGAGTTCGAAGCTGCCGTAATCATGCGCCTTGGTGCCGACGAACTTCACTTCGTAGGTGCCCTTGGCGGAGACGGGGAGCGCGAGCGTGAGCGTGTCGCCGACCTTGCCGCCGGTCCACCAGAGGTGGTCGTTACCGCTCCAACGGCTGGCCTTGAAGGAGGTCATCTTCTGGCCGCTGGTCTTACCGCCGGTGACGGCGAGCACTTTGAGCGTCTCGCCTTCGATCGCGCCTTCCAGTCGCCAGACGCCGGGGGCGGTGGCCGGGAAGCCGTCCGGGAACTGCAGATAGGCGACGAGATTGATCACCTGCTCCTTGGTGAGCGCATCCAGCAGGCCTTCGGGCATGAGCGACATGGGGAGGATCTCGCGTTTCTCGACCTCACCCTTGGCGACGGTGAACTTCGCGCCGCCGGGCATGACGAGACGGAACGACTGCGCGTCCTCGAACTGGACGATGCCGCTCATAGTGGCGCCACCCTTGAGCTTGAAGACATTGAGCTGGTAGTCCTTGCCGATGACCCCGTTGGGGTTGAGGACGTTCTCGAGGAAGTAATCGAGTTTTCCGATATTGGAGCCGGCGAGACCCGGACCGACCTGGTTGCCGATATAGCCGAAGGTATGGCAGATGCCGCAGGAAGTCGTGAAGAGCTGGCGACCGGCCGCGATATCGCCCTTCCGGACGGCCTCGGGCTTCAGCATGGCCTCATACTTAGCCTTGGTCTGCGCGAAGTCGGCCTTGGTCGCGTTGACCACGCCCACGACGGCGGCGAGCTGGCCATCGAGTTCCTTATCGCCGAGCGACTTCAACTGACGCACCACGAGCGGGGAAAGCAGCGCCTTGTCGGCCTTGCCCGCGGCCACGGCGGCGAGCAGCGCCTTGCCGCCCGCGGCATTACTCGAGAGCGCCGCAACGGCGTCGTTGAGCTGCTCCGGCGAGAATACGCCGAAGCGACCCAGGAGCACCGCCGGCGAATCCGCATCGCCCACGGTGGCGAGCGCCTGGATGAGCGCGCGACGGAAGGACGGCGTGGTCTGCTCGGCGAAGACACGGTGGATGACCGGAGCAGCGGCGCGATCGCGCGAAGCGACGAGCACGGCGAGCGCGCGCTGACGGGCGGGCAACGGGGCTTTTTCTTCGGCGAGGTGACCGCGATAAAAGGCGCGGCTGGACTCGTCGCCGGTGAGGGCGTCGAGCTCGTTCAGGTTGGCGAGCAGATCCGGCGAAGCACCCTGACGGAGGCCGGCGACGAGCGTGGGCCAACCCGCCGGGGCGGCGAAAGAGCCGGCCTGGCGGACGCCTTCGACCACGCGGCTCACGAGGGTCGCGCGACGCTTGGCGTCGGTCTCGCGGGCGGCGATGGCGAGCACCTGAGCGCGGGCGCCGGCATCGCTGGCGAGTCGGCGATAGATGAAGTCGGTCGTCCGCGGATGGCGGCTGACAGCCGCAAGGGCGAGGCCGCGCCCGGCGTCGGCGCCGACGAGCGGCTCGATGCCATACCAGAGCAATAGCGGGATGTTATGATCCGACGCGTCTTCGGCGCGGGCCAGGAGCGGCTCAGCGATGGCGGCGCGCTGGGCGAGCGGGAGATAGGAAAGCGCGGAAGCAAGTTCGCGGCGGACTTGCGCGGAGGGCTCGGTCTTGGCGAGGGCGGCGAGGGCCGGCACGCCGGCGGTCCACTGCTGGGCGATCAAGCGGACGGCCCAACCGCGCACGGAAGGTTCGGCATCCTTAAGCGCGCCGGCGAGGAGCGCGTCGTCGAGCAGGTTCGCCGACTGTAGCACCCAGAGCGCGCGAAGGCGGCGGAGAGGATCCGCATCCACGGTCAGCACGCTGCGTAATTTCTCGCGCGACTCACCAGCGATCCTGACGCCGGCCAAGCCGCGTTCGGCGAGGACCTTACGGGCCTGGCGGACGAAGTATTCGTTGGCGTCGGCCAGGGCGATTTCGACGAGTTCGGCGTCAGCGAGCTTACCCAGATCGCGGGCCCGGCTGACCGGATTGCCGTAGCTGACTCGATAGAGGCGGCCGTTGGTGCGGTCCCAGATTTCCTGAGTGTTATTATGGCAGACCTGGACGTCGGACCAGTCGCTCACGTAGAGGGCTCCGTCCGGGCCGACGCGCTGCGAGACCGGGATGAAGGTGGCGTCGTTGCTGCGCAGGAAATCGTTGCCGTGATGGCCGGCGAAACCGCTGCCCTCCGGCACGACCTGATCGGAGACGAGACGATGACCGTGCAGGTTGCCGAAGATGAGCATCCCGCGGTAGGCCGCGGGGAAGTTGTCACCGTTATAGATGGCGAGGCCCGAGTGGGCGTGGCCGCCGCCCACGGCGTCGGTGGTCTCGGGAATCTTCAGCGGGTCCGGCTTATGGATCCGGCCGCCCGCGTAGTGCGCGTGATCGGCGATCGTCTTGATGTCGTCGTAGGTGAACGGATTGAAATGCTGGCCGGCCTGACGCTGGTAACGGGCGCCCGGGAGGATGTGGTAAAGGTGCGGGATGACGCAGGCCGTATTGAAGAACTCGCCGTGCGCGTCGAAGTCGAGGCCCCACGGATTGCTCGTGCCCTCGGCGAAGACCTCGAAGAGTTGACGGGTGGGATGGAAGCGCCAGACGCCGGCGTTGATCTTCTTGCGCTCGGCGTCGGGCGTGCCCGGCTTGCCAACGACGGAGTGCGTGAACACGCCGTGGTTACCGTAGAGCCAGCCGTCGGGACCCCAGACGAAGCTATTGAGCGTCTCGTGCGTGTCATGGAAGCCCCAGCCGTCGAGCAGCACGACCGGCTTGCCGGCCTTATCTTCGGCGTCCTTCGGGATGAAGAGGAACTCCGGGGCCGCGCCGACCCACACGCCGCCGTGGCCGACTTCGATGCCCGAGACCAGATTGAGGCCTTCCTTGAAGACCGTGACCTTGGCGTAAGAGCCGTCCTTCTTCACGTCCTCAAGGATCAGGATGCGGTCGGCGCCCTGCCCGTCCGGACGCTTCTTCGGATAGGCCATACCTTCCACGACCCAGAGACGGCCGCGTTCGTCGAAGCACATCGCGATCGGCTGCACGACCTTAGGCTCGGCCGCGACGAGCGAGACCTGGAAGCCGGGCGGGAGCGACATCGCCTTCATCGCATCGGTCGGGCTCTGGCCCGTCTTGTAGGCGCCCGGGGCGACGCGGATGGCGGGACCGGGGGGCAACGCCGGGGCGGCGACGCAAGCGGATGCGAATAGGAGTGCGAGGAATCGCATGGCGGGGTGAGCAGACGATTAAGGCGGAAGAGGACTTAAGGAAGCCGAAATCGTGATATGCGAACGCCGTTCCTTGGGTAACTTCGTCCCTTTCAGATTGGCAACCTTTCGGGCCGAGGTATGTCCTATCCATAATCCCACCATGAACGAAGCCGTCACCACCGAACGGGGCACCATCATCGCCAAACTAACCCAGACTCAGCCTTGGCTGCGTTTCGTCGGCATCATGATGATGATTGGCGCCGTCTTGATGATCCTGGGAGGCACGGCCTGCACCCTCCTGGGAGTTCTCACCTTGGCTGGAGTGACGCCTTCAGCGGAAGGCGCAGGAGGAGCCATGCTCCTCGGTATCGGCATATTATATCTCGTGCTTTCAGTAATCTACTTTTTCCCCGCAAGACTTCTGCTTAAAAGCGCCCGAGCCATTCGCACCCTCGCAACCGCCCCCGAGGAAGCTGAGGTGATCGAGGCGCTCGAAGCACAGCGACGCTTCTGGAAATTCATCGGTATCTTCATCATCGGCATCCTTGCGTTCTACCTCCTGGCGATCGCTGCTGCGATCATCCTCCCGGCGATCCAAGCCATCACAGCGCACAACAACTAAGCCATCTTTCATCATGAAATCACCCCTCGCCCTCCTCGCCCTCCTCGCCGCGTTCGGCCAAGCCGCCCTCGCCCAGGAAGTGAAGCTCGTCGAACAGAAGGACAAGCAGCAGGTCGACGTCCTCGTCGACGGCCAGCCCTTCACCTCCTACGTCTACTGGTCCAACCAGAAGAAGCCCCTGCTCTCCCCGCTGCGTACCGCGCAGGGCAACATCTTCACCCGCGGCTTCCCGCTCGAGAAGATCGCCGGCGAGCGGACAGACCACCCGCACCACATCGCCTCGTGGTTCAACTACGGCGACGTCAACGGCACCGACTTCTGGAACTCCCCGCCCGAAGGCTACACCCACAAGGGCAAGATGCCTTACGGCGCGGTGAAGCATAAGAGCATCAAGACGATCAACGGCGGCAACGGCGCCGCGACCCTCGAAGTCTCCTCCGATTGGATCATGGCCGACGGCTCCAAGGTGCTCCAGCAGGATGAGACCCTCGTCTTCCGCGCCGCCAAGGACCTCCGCATCATCGACCGCATCATCACCCTCACCGCCCAGGAGAAGGACGCCGTCTTCCATGACTCCAAGGAAGGCGCCATCGCCATCCGCGTGACCCGCGCCCTTGAAGAACCCTCCACCAAGCCCGAGATCTTCACTGACGCCGCCGGCATCCCGACCACCGTCGCCAAGCTCGACAACACCGGAGTCAACGGCGTCTACCTCAGCAGCGAAGGCGCCGTCGGCGAGAAGGAAGCCTGGAGCACGCGCGCCAAGTGGATGACCCTCTCCGGCAACGTCCGCGGCGAAGACGTCTGCGTCGGCATCTTCGACCACCCGAAGAACAGCACCTACCCGACCTACTGGCATTGCCGCGGCTACGGACTCTTCGCCGCCAATCCGTTCGGCGCCAAGGAATTCCCCAAGGGCAACCCGTCCAAGAAGGCCCTCAACTTCACGCTCAAGGCCGGCCAGTCCGAGACCTTCCGCTTCCGCATCCTGATCCACACCGGCAAGCTGAACGCCGCGCAGACCGAAGCGCAGTATCAGCAGTTCCTGAAGGATGTGAAGTGAAGTCGGGCGAGCGAGGCTCGCCGACTTCACAGGGCTAGGGCCAGAGCCAGGGACAGTTGAATTGATGAAGGGGCCGTCAGGCCCCTTTTTTGTTTATGAAGAATAGGTGATGGCGGCTGGCGGTTAGCGGATAGCGGTTGGGAAGAGCGGCAAGCAAAGGGAGACCGGAAACCGGATGATTGGTAAACAGTTCGCCGCAGGGCGAACCAAGGTAGGGGCACGATTTATCGTGCCCTCCAGTTCGGAGGGCGCGGCGAAGCCACGCCCCTACCCTCGGCCGCCCTGCGGCGGCCATTCATCCGGTCTCCGGTTTCCCCTTGCGCTTATTCTAACCGCCTACCGCCAACCGCTTACCGCTACTACCCGTCACCGGCCGAGTCTCGACATCCTCCCTTCCCTTCCCCGAAATAGGTGAATCGCCATGAAGACCCGTAAGCTCGGCAACTCTCCGCTCCATCTCACGCCCGTCGGTCTGGGCACCTGGGCCATCGGCGGCGGCGATTGGAAATTCGGCTGGGGCGCGCAGGACGACGCCCTTTCCATCCGCACCATCCACGAAGCGATGGCCGTCGGCATCAACTGGATCGACACCGCCGCGGTCTACGGCCTCGGCCGCTCCGAGGAAGTCGTCGGCCGCGCCCTCAAGGAGATGAAGGACAAGCCGATCATCTCCACGAAGTGCGAGCGTTGCTGGGAACCGGACGGTACGATCGTGCCCCGCCTCAAGCGCGCCAGCGTGAAGCAGGAGTGCGAGGACAGCCTGCGCCGCCTGGGCGTCGACGTCATCGACATGTACCAGATCCATTGGCCGCAGCCCGACGAGGACATCGAAGAAGGTTGGTCCGCCGTCGCCGAGCTGGTCAAGGAGGGCAAGGTCCGCTACGCCGGCGTGAGCAACTTCAGCGTCGCCCAGCTCCAGCGCATCCAGCCCATCCACGCCGTCACGTTCCTCCAGCCGCCCTACAGCATGCTCAACCGGAGTATCGAAGCCGAGCTCCTGCCTTACTGCGAAGAGAACGATATCGGCATCATCGCCTATAGCCCGATGCAGAAGGGCCTGCTCAGCGGCAAGGTCACCCCGGAATGGGCCGCCGCCCTGCCCGCCGACGATCATCGTCGCGCCGACCCGCAGTTCAACGAGCCGCTCCTCTCCAAGAACATCGCCCTCACGAAGGCCCTGGCCGAGATCGCCCATCGCTATGGCCGGAACTCCGCCGAACTCGCCATCGCGTGGGTGCTGCGCCAGCCGCGCGTGACCGCCGCCATCGTCGGCGCGCGTAAGCCGGGCCAGATCAAGGAGACCGTCTTCGGCGGCAAGTTCGCGATCAAGCCGGAAGACCTCGCGCGCATCGACGAAGCCCTGGCGGCGCGCGGGTAAACAAAGGTGATGGCGGTTAGCGGATAGCGGTTGGATAGATAACCGAACTCAGAGGGAGACCGGAAACCGGATGATTGGCTTGGGGACCATTTTCAGGTCTCGGGTCTCAGCCATCAGGTGCCAGGTACGGGTGCTCAGGTTCAGGTTCGGGTTCAGGAAATCTGCCATCCGTCATCTGTCATCGATTCAGTCATCTGTCATCGACTCAGTCATCCACTTGGGTTCTGTTCTTCCCACCCCCATGAAGACCCTGTCCTTGCTGCTCGCCCTGGCCTCGCTCTCCCTTTTCGCCGCCGACACTCCGAAGGCCGCTCCGGCGGAGAAAGCCCCGGCCAAAGCCAAAGCGAAAGCCAAGGCTCCGAATCCTTCCATGGCTCCGATCGTGGACGTCGCCGGCCTGCCGCGCGTACTGCTCATCGGTGATTCGATCTCGATCGGCTACACCCTGCCCGTCCGTCAGGAACTCGCCGGCAAGGCGAACGTGCACCGCATCCCGACGAACGGCGGCCCGACCAAGAACGGCACGGCGAACCTCGCCAAGTGGCTCGGCTCCGGCAAGTGGGACGTGATCCATTTCAACTTCGGCCTGCACGACCTGCGCCACATGGAAGACGGCAAGCGCCAGGTCGAGCCGGCCGACTACGAGAAGAACCTCCGTTCGCTCGTGGCTGACCTGAAGAAGACTGGCGCCAAGGTGATCTTCGCGACCACCACGCCCGTCCCGGAAGGCAAGCTCACGCCCCAGCGCACGTTCGGAGACGTCGCCGTCTATAATGACATCGCCCTCAAGGTCATGAAGGAGAACGACGTCGCGATCGATGACCTCAACGCCGCGATCACGCCCACCCTCGCGCAGCACCAGAACAAGGCCGACGTCCACTTCAACCCCGAAGGCTCGGCCACGCTCGGCAAGGCCGTCGTGAAGTCGATCAACGCGGCGTTGGGGAAGTAAGGACGGACACAATGGTATTGGCGGTCAGCGGATAGCGGTTGGCGGTTGGGGCATGCCTGCAAGCAAAGGGAGACCGGAAACCGGATGATTGGCTGGGGTGCCCATTTTCAGGTCTCGGGTCTCAGCGATCAGGTGCCAGGCACGGGTGATCAGGTTCGGGTTCGGGTTCAGGAAATCTGCCCTCTGTCGTCTGTCATCGATTCAGCCATCGATTCATTCCGGGTGGCAGGTGGCGGGGATTTTCCATTCAGCCCTCCATTCAGTCCTCAACGCAGTCCTCCATTCAGTCCTCCGTCATCCCTTCAGCCTAACCCGAAGCAGCTAGGTCAGCACGCAGTGCTGACCCTACCTCGAGGCAGTGTCCCGAAATAACGAAGAACGATGAACTAAGAACTAAGAACTAAGAACTAAGAACAGCCTAGAGCAGCCCTATGTCGTGACGCGGTCCCTACCCTACCCGGCGCGGCGGAGCCGCGAGGTGGAAGCGGTTAGCGGTTGGCGGTTGGGAACACAGCCGAGGCAAACGAGGGCTGCACGCGGTGCTGCCCCTACCCGATGCCATCGAGCCATCCCTAGCCCTGCCCCTAGCCCTAGCCCTGGCGGCCGCATTTGACCGAATTTGGAGGTCAAACGCGGTCCGCCCGAGGAACATTCCCCTTGGCAGGTTGTAGAAAGAGGGACAGGTTTTCCCTTCCCCATTCTGACCATGCCTCCCTGCATGGCCTTCCTCTTTTTACCAAAACCACAAACCCCATGCGCAAGCTGCCCACCCTCCTGCTGACCCTGCTCGGACTCACCTCCGTCTCGGCCCAGAACCTCACCCTCGAGCCGGGTGACAACATCGCCTTCGTCGGCAGCGGCTTCGCCGACCGACAGCAGCATCACGGCCACTTCGAGGCCCTGATCCACCAGGCGTTCCCGAACCACAGCCTCGTGGTCCGCAACCTCGGCTTCTCCGGCGACGAAGTCGGCGTGAAGCCGCACCGCTCGGACGAAGTCGCCGGCCTCGACTACTTCCTCAACATGAAGCCCGGCGCCCTGACCACGATGGTCGGCAAGACCGAGGTCACCTACCACGCCGGCGCGCACTTCCACGCCAACGTGATCTTCGCCTACTGGGGTTTCAACGAGTCCTTCGCCGGTCCGGCCGGCCTCGACACCTTCAAGTCGAACCTCGACGCCTGGCTCAAGCAGACCCTCGCCGCCGACTACGGCAAGGGCAAGGTCCGCGTCGTCCTCTTCTCCCCGATCGCGCACGAAGACCTGAAGTCCGCCGACTTCGACGCCAAGCTCGCCGCCGACAACAACAAGAACCTCTCTCTGTACACCGCCGCCATGGCCGCCGTCGCCAAGGCCAACGGCGTGAAGTTCGTCGACCTCTTCGCCGCCTCCCAGCAGCTCTACGCCGCCGCCAAGTCCCCGCTCACCCTCAACGGCATCCACGTCAACGCCGCCGGCGACGCCGCCTTCGGCCCCGCCCAGTTCCAGGCCGTCTTCGGCAAGAGCGCCGGAGCCATCGACGAGAAGGTCCGCGCCGAGGTGAACGAAAAGAGCACCCAGTGGCACCACCGCTACCGCACGGTCGACCAGTTCAACATCTTCGGCCAGCGCTCCCGCATCAAATACGAAGGTATCGACAACGCCAACGTGCTCGGCGCCGAGCTCGCCAACCGCGACCTCAAGACCGCCAATCACGACAAGGGCATCTGGGCCGCCGCCCAGGGCAAGCCGGTCGAAGTGAAGCACGACAACCTCAAGGCCGAGATCCCCGTGCCTCCGAACCGCAAGGAACCCGTCCCCTACCTCAGCGGCGTCGACCAGCTCAAGCACCTCACCACGCCCGAAGGCGTGAAGGTCGAGTTCGTCGCCGACGAGACCACCATCCCCGAGCTCATCAACCCGGTGCAGATGAACTTCGACACCAAGGGCCGTCTCTGGATCGCCTGCTGGCCGACCTACCCCGAGACCTCCCCGACCACCAAGGTCTTCGACAAGCTCATCGTCCTGGATCTCGACCCGAAGACCGGCAAGGTCCTCAAGTCCACGACCTTCCTCGACGGCCTCAACTGCCCGACCGGCTTCCAGTTCTATAAGGACGGCGTCATCCTCATCCAGTCGCCCGACATCTGGTACGTGCGCGACACCGACGGCGACGGCAAGGCCGACTGGAAGGAACGCCTGCTCACCGGCATGGACGCCGCCGACTCGCACCACGAGACGAACTCCATCTGCTATGAACCGGGAGGCGCGATCTACCTCTCCGACGGCGTGTTCCACCGCACCCAGGTCGAGACCTTCAACGGCGTGCTGCGCAACACCAACGGCGCCATCTACCGCTTCGAACCCCAGACCAACAAGCTGACCCGCCACGTGCCCTACGGCTTCGCCAACCCGCACGGCCGCGTCTTCGATTACTGGGGCAACGACATCATCACCGACGCCACCGGCAACGCCAACTACTTCGGTCCGGGCTTCTCCGGCCACCTCGACACCGGCGCCCACTCCGGCTTCAAGCAGCTCTGGAACCGTCCGTCGCGCCCCTGCCCGGGCACCGCGATCCTCAGCAGCCGTCACTTCCCCGATGACTGGCAGGGCGACTTCCTCAACACGAACGTGATCACCGTCCAGGGCATCTTCCGCGCGAAGATCACCGAAGACGGCGCCGGCATCAAGGGCGAGACCCTCCTGCCGAACCTCATCGAGACCGACAAGGAGAAGGCCGGCAACTTCCGCCCCTCCGGCGTCGCCGTCGCCCCCGATGGTTCGCTCTACGTCATGGACTGGTCGCAGATGCTCATCGGCCACCTGCAGCACCACCTGCGTGACCCGAACCGCGACCACCAGCACGGCCGCCTCTACCGCCTGACCTACGCCGGCCGCCCGCTCCTCACGCCGAAGAAGATCGACGGCGAGTCCGTCGAGAACCTCGTCGCGCTCCTCACCGAGCACGAAGACAACGTCCGCCAGCGCGCCAAGATCGAGCTGCACAAGCACGACACCGCGAAGGTGATCGCCGCCGTCCAGAAGTGGGCCAAGCAGTTCGACCCGAACAAGGTCGAGGACGCCCACCACCTGCTCGAAGCCCTCTGGGTCCACCAGTGGCACAACGTCGTGAACCCGGAGCTGCTCGGCCAGCTGCTGAAGTCGCCTGAGCCCCGCGCCCGCGCCCAGGCCGTGCGCGTCGCCATCTACCAGCGCGACCGCCTCCCGAACGCCCTCGCGATCATGGAAGCCGCCGTCAAGGACGCCCACCTGCGCGTCCAGCTCGAAGGCGTCCGTGGCCTCAGCTTCTTCCGCGGCCAGGACACCGAGCGCGCCATCGCCGCCGCCGCGACCCTCAAGGGAGCGAAGGATTACTACATCGCCTACTGCCTCCGTCAGACGATGAAGCAGCTCGAGTCCCTCCCCGAGGGCAAGGGCAAGGTGAACCTCCGCGAGTACGCCGACCAGAAGGAAGCCTCCTACGGCCCGAGCGACAAGAAGCTCTCCAAGGACGACAAGCGCCTCTACGACAAGGGTAAGGAAGTCTACTTCCGCGAAGCCCACTGCTCGACCTGCCACCAGGCCGACGGCCGTGGCGCAGAGATGCCCAAGCAGGCAGGCAAGCCCGCCCTGGGCGCCTACCCTCCCCTCGGTCGCACGCCTGGCTATCCGTCCAACGGCTGGCTCGAAGGCGACCCTGACCGCGTGATCAAGATCGTCCTCAACGGCCTCTACGGCCCGCAGATGATCGACGGCAAGACCTACGGCGACCCCGCCGCCGGGCAGCCGGTGATGACCGGCCTGGGTCAGCTGCTTAATGACGAAGATGTCGCCGCCGTGCTCACCTACGTCCGTCAGTCCTTCGGCAACAATCTCCCGGCCGTCAAACCGGCCCAGGTCAAGAAGGTCCGCGCCGAGATCAAGGGCAAGAACAACGCCCTCTACACCGTCGAGGAAATCCTCAAGGAACACCCGCTCGGCACGCCCGCCAAGGCCGAGCCGGCGAAGAAGAAGTAAGCAGGCTCGACCTGTCCTTCCCCCAAGGGCGTGCCAACCGGCACGCCCTTTCTTTTGGCCGACTGTGAACAATTCCCACCCGGCAGGTCGCTCGGGCCGCTTGCCTCCGGACAGGCTTCGGCAAGAATGCCGGCATGAGACCCGCCCTCTGGAAGGCCGTCGCCGAACGACTGAAGCAGCATGACGCGGCCTATCGCCTGACCGCCCGCGATGACTTCAACGCGCGCGTGACGATCAAAAGCTCGACGGCTCTCATCCGCGCCTTCTACCAGCCGCGCGAAGGCGACGTCCCAGGCGAGGCCACGGTGCACCTGACCCTTGACGGCCAGTCACAGCTCGGCGCGATCGCCGCCTTTCTTTCCGACCAGAAGCGCTACGCGAAGAAACTTCCGTCCACGCTGCACTTCTCCCAGGAGCTCTCCGCGCGTAAGCCCGAGGGCCTCGGTGAGGCCCGTCTGACCTTCAAGGCCAACGTCGTCTCCTGGCATGACACCAAGCTCATCGATCGCCTCTCGCTTTTCTACGCCGACAGCGCCCTCGCTCTCTTCCAGCTCCATACCGAGCTCATGACGGCGGGAGAATGAGCGGCGAAGGACCGCTCGACCTCACGCCTCGCGGGTAGGGCGGGCTCTCCGAGCCCGCCGTTGAGCCGAGCGAGCAGTCGTACCTCCGTTCGCGAACGGACGGCTCGGAGAGCCATCCCTACCTTGGGCGAACGGACGGCTCGGAGAGCCATCCCTACCTTTAGACGCCCTGGCCCTAGCCCCGTCTCTAGCCCTGAACTAAGGCATCGCCTTAGTTCTTCCCTTTTACCCCGACCGGGGCTTAAAAAGACCCCTTCCCGCCTCCGCTTTCCCGTCCCATGACCTCCGCCCAAGTCCGCCAATCCTTCCTCGATTTCTTCAAATCGAAGCAGCACTCGATCGTCCAGTCGTCGAGCCTGATGCCGGACTCCCCCAACCTGCTCTTCACCAACGCCGGGATGAACCAGTTCGTCCCGATCTTCCTCGGCCAGACGAAGTGCCCGTATACCCCAGGCCGCGCCGCCGACACCCAGAAGTGCATCCGCGCCGGCGGTAAGCACAACGACCTCGAAGACGTCGGCCTCGACACCTACCACCACACCTTCTTCGAGATGCTGGGCAACTGGTCCTTCGGCGACTACTTCAAGCGCGAGGCCATCGACTACGCCTGGGAGCTCATCACCGAGGTCTGGAAGTTCCCGAAGCACCGCCTCTACGCCACCGTCTACAAGCCCGACAAGTCCAAGGGCGATCCGTCCGAATTCGACCAGGAAGCCTGGGACGTCTGGGCCGAGAAGTTCCGCGCCGCCGGCCTCGACCCGGAAGTGCACATCGTCAACGGCAACAAGAAGGACAACTTCTGGATGATGGGCGAGACCGGCCCCTGCGGTCCGTGCACCGAACTCCACGTCGACCTGACGCCCGAAGGCGACACGAAGGGCACGCTCGTCAACGGCAGCGACGCCCGCTGCATGGAGATCTGGAACCTCGTCTTCATCCAGTTCAACGCCAACCCGGACGGCACCTTCAGCCCGCTCCCGGCCCGCCACGTCGATACGGGCATGGGCTTCGAACGCGTCGCCGGCATCATGCAGTGCACGAAGAACTTCAAGGACTTCTCCGGCGTGATCTCCAACTACGAGAGCGACGTCTTCTCGCCGCTCTTCCGCCGCCTCGAGGAACTCTCGGGCAAGAAATACGGTTCCACCCTGCCCGCCGCCGGTTCCATCGGCGACACGCAGGAGGAGAAGGACGACGTGGCCTTCCGCGTCATCGCCGACCACATCCGCACGCTTTCCTTCGCGATCGCCGACGGCATCCAGCCCGGCAACTCCGACCGTAACTACGTCCTCCGGCGCATCCTGCGCCGCGCGGTCCGCTACGGCCGCACGCTCGGCCTGAAGAACGGCTTCTTCCACCAGCTCGTGGGCGTGCTCGCCGACACGATGGGCGACGTCTTCCCGGAGATCCGCACCCGCCGCACGGTGGTCGCCGACGTCATCCGCATCGAGGAAGAGTCCTTCAACCGAACCCTCGACAAGGGCATCGCCCTCTTCGAAGACGAAGCCGGCAGGCTCAAGGCCGGCGGCGCCATCTCGGGCGCCATCGCCTTCCGCCTCTACGACGAACAGGGCTTCCCGCTCGACCTCACCCAGCTCATGGCCCGCGAACGCGGCCTGACCGTCGACGGCGCCGGCTTCGAGAAGCTGATGGAAGAGCAGCGCAACCGCGCCCGCGCCGCGCAGAAGAAGGAGATCATCACCCTTTCCGACATCGGCTCCGACCACCCGACGGTTTTCGTGGGCTATGACGCCCTCGCCACGCAGGCCAAGGTCGCCCAGATCGCCAAGATCAAGGAACGCACCGCGATCATCCTTGATAAGTCCCCCTGCTACGCCGAGATGGGCGGCCAGGTCGGCGACGCCGCGCTCATCACCCTCGGCGGCCGCCAGTGGCACGTCACCGATACCCAGAAGTCCGGCCAGACCTGGCTGCACTTCCTCGACGGCGAAGACGCCCCGGAAGCCGGCGCGACGATCGAGATCGCCGTCGACCAGGCCCGCCGCGACGCCATCCAGCGCCACCACACGGTCACGCACATCCTGCATTGGGCGCTCCATGAGGTCGTCTCCAAGGAAGCCTCCCAGAAGGGCTCCGCGGTCGACCCGACGAAGCTGACCTTCGACTTCAACGGCGCGGCGCTCACGCCGGGCCAGCTGGCCGACATCGAGAAGCTCGTCAACGAGCGCATCCTCGCCAATGACGCCGTGAGCTGGAGCGAAGTCGCCTACGCGTCCGTCAAGGGCCGCCCCGACATCATGCAGTTCTTCGGCGACAAGTACGGCGATTCCGTCCGCGTCGTGCAGGTCGGCGGCAAGGCCGCTTCCCTTAACGGCTGGTCGATGGAACTCTGCGCGGGCACGCACGTCCGCCACACGGGCGAGATCGGCCTCTTCCGCATCGTCGGCGAGAACGCCATCGCCGCGGGCGTCCGCCGCATCGAAGCCGTCGCCGGCCTCGCCTCCTACGAACGTGCCAAGTCCGAAGCCGAACTACTCAAGGCGCTCGCCGCTTCGACCAACACGCCCGTCACCGACCTCGCCAAGCGCCTCGAGCAGATCATGGAGCAGTCCTCCGCGCTCGAGAAGAAGCTCAAGGTCTACCGCGACAAGGAATCCTCGCAGCTCGCCGACGCCCTCGCCGCCAAGGCGAGCGACCGCGCAGGCTTGAAGTACGTGATCTCCCAGGTCAGCGCCGAGACGCCGAACGATCTCCGCGACCTAGGCGCCAAGGTGGCCGGCAAGGTCGGCCCTACGGCCGTCGTCGTCCTCGCCGCCGTCTTCGGCGACAAGGTGTCCCTCGTGGCCAATTGCGGCGCCGACGCCGTCAAGGCGGGCAAGGCCGCCGGCAAGATTGTCACCGACGCCTGCGGCAAGCTGGGCGGCAAGGGTGGCGGCAAGCCCGACGCCGCGATGGGCGGCGGCACCGACGTCTCCAAGGTCGCCGAGGCTTTGGCGAGCGTCGCGTAAGCGGACACCCTAACTGCCCTGGGTAGGGCGGGCTCTCCGAGCCCGCCGTTGACCGAATCGAGATTCGTGCCTCCGTCCTCGAACGGACGGCTCGGAGAGCCGTCCCTACCTAGGCGACCCTTAACCTAATTCGCTGCCTTGGGTAGGGCGGGCTCTCCGAGCCCGCCGTTAGCCGTACGAGTTCCGGACGTCATTCTGGTCAACGGACGGCTCGGAGAGCCGTCCCTACCTCGATGCCTTGGGTAGGGCGGGCTCTCCGAGCCCGCCGTTGACCGAATCGAGATTCGTGCCTCCGTCCGCGAACGGACGGCTCGGAGAGCCGTCCCTACCTTTCGCGACCAGACGGCTCGGAGAGCCGTCCCTGCCTTGCGCCGATAGCCTGACAGGCCTACCTACCACTTAGCTCTATCGTTTTTATCAATGTCCTCGGGCGCACCTCTCATTGCCTCCGGCCCTTGGGCCCTCTATTCCTAACCCATGCGCCTCCTCGCCTTCCTCCTGCTCCCCCTGACGCTCATCGCCGAGAGCCACGCCCAGCAAGGTTCAGCCCCGAAGCACCACGTTCGCATGCAGGTCGACGCCGATCACCTTTCCCTGCCAGTCTCGATCACCATCAAGGGCAAGGACCGTGCCGCGGTCGACGCGCGCGTCGACGCGATCCGCAAGGAACTCGAAAAACGTTTCGCCGACCAGCCGGGCTGGGAACTCCGTGAGATCTCCGCGGAGTTCGCGCGCGCCGAAGCCAAGTCTTACGCCTCGCGTCCGTCCGGCGGCAGCAAGCTCTTCGGCGATGACGACGCCGAGCAGGGCGACGTGACCTACGTCGCCACCGCCCGCTGGGAACTCCACACCGAAGCCGATAAAGGTCTCAAGGGAGTCGAGACCCTGCGCACCAAGGCCGCCGACCTCGTCAAGGCGAAGAGCGACGACGAGAAGCAAGTCGTCGGTAACCCGGAATACGTGCTCACCAATCCGCAAGACTACCGCAACGAGCTCCTTGACCAGATCAAAGCCGACTTCGAGGAAGCCAAGAAGCACCTGCCCGAAGGCCAGTGGACGCTCGAACTCAGCGGCCTCGCCGGCCCGGTCAATGTCGTCGCCCTCG
>Ga0209599_10000251_pt1 | contig 37939 bp, 46 predicted proteins | sample Shrwel_input2_FT_FD_187534 | JGI IMG/M metagenome (GOLD analysis project Ga0209599, IMG submission 187534) | Subsurface microbial communities from deep shales in Ohio, USA - Utica-3 well 1 S input2 FT (SPAdes) (version 2) ...
GATTGCACCTGTTGCAGTAACGGCAGTCACCATGACTGGTCTGTTCTAAATCTTCCCAGCTGAGATCACATATTTTGATGAAATCACAGGTCATGACAGGTTGCTCTAGCGTGTTCTGTTTGATTTTATCTGGTATAAAAAAAGAAGCCACCGGAATCCGATGGCTTCTTTTAAATATGGCGGGAGCGGTGAGATTCGAAGGCAGTTGTTTTCCATACTTATCCATTTGTATTATATGAATTATTTTTGGTTTTCTTCTTGCGTGGGCATGAGGGCTGGGCAGTTTCTCAGGGGGTAAAGTAAAGCTTTTTATTTATTCTATGTTTAGTTGGAGTTTTTGAAGGTTGCAGTTCGAGTTCAGCGACGCGTTTTTTCGCGTCTGCTGAAGTATTTTTGCAGGATGCTAATCGAGTCTTGCCGCAGTTGATGCCACATGACCTGCAAGCGAAGTCACGAATGTCTTTAAGTTGGTCATATCAGAAAGGTTCGTGAAGTCGCCAGTATCCAAGGCGCTACGTTCTGTTGCGATAACTGCAGCTGTGGTATATAGCTGCTCTTGCACAAGACGCTGACATAACAAATCGTATCGCTTTAGATAAGATGCACCTTTGAAGTCCTTGAGTATCGGAAAGTGTGGGGACGCATCACGTATTGGACTGCGCGACCCAGAAGCGTCCTCGACCACCATTAGCCAGCCAACAAATGGGCGGGGTTGTTTCCCGAAAGCTTCTTCACGATATGCCGTCCATAGATCGTGAGCTGTTCCAATAGCTTCTTCGGTGCGGTTATTAAAATTGTTACCGAACGAAGGTCCAACTTGGCTTTTTAACTCGATGGCAATAATCAGTTCTCCCTTGTAGATTACCAACAGATCCCAGAGTTTCGTTGGCCGGAAGTAGCCGGGCAGGGTCAGCATTGCCTTATTCTGGTATATCTTCGCATGCTCCAAGCCATTCGCTTTGACGATGTCAAGAACTAAAGCTAAGAATCCGTCCATGTTTTTGCCAGCTGTTACACCTCCGCGCTCACCTTGGTCTGTCTTTCCTGCCTCAATCTGTTTTTGTTTTGCCGCTTCGCGGCTTTCCCAAAACGTTTTTACGGCTTCACATGCTTTTTGTTCATAATCGACTAGATTAAGTGCCATTTATGCTCCATTTTCCTCAAGGACAGACTGTTCTTCGTGGGTAATGCCGTAGAGTTTAAACGCCGCTAGGTTACAAGCCTGCACATCTAATTTGATAGCAGCTTCAGCTAACTCATGGCGCAGAGGTGTGGGCACATCTGCCCAACGTGGAATACGAATGCGTCGCAAGTACTGCGCTTGGAAGCGAAGGACTCCACCACGCATCTTTGTCGAATATGTCACAATAAATAGGCGAGTGACAGCTGATAACAACACAGCTTGTAAGGCTCGTAAATCCCATTCGTCCGATGTGACGTAGTAAAGGTTGTGGTGGGGGTAAAGTCCTCTATCTTCAAAGACGATATGCGCTTTACCTTTGATATCTGGAATCAGTAGCTTCGGACTATGAGCTAAAGCTGGAGTGATACGGTCAATTGTGCGATACCAATTAGCTTGGTTTTTCTGTGCACAGTGACGTTTGCTAATTGCTGCCCGTCGAGCTTCAAGGTAGTGCCGTAGACGCGGATACTCTTCAAGATTAACCAGTCCCCCTGACTCTGCAAACGGGTTGATTACACCTAGTCCCTGCCATTGCACTTCACCGGATATAATATCTTTGGTTGTAACCAGTGGTAGCTTTCGGCTTGACTCGACATTGAGTGTTTCGAAGTCACCTATGAATTCCCTGTCTGCACCAGTTGCAACACCAATTCCTACTTTGCATCCCTCTTCCTCGAGCAGGGAGAAACTACTCTCCAAACGGCGAATAATCGCCATCTGGTCAGATGACACCAATAACCATGGCTCAGTACCGTTTGTGACCTTGGATAGCTCACGTACTTGGCTGGTTACATTTGGTAGTATTTGCCCAAGAAGCAAGTTAGACAATTTACTCAGTGTAGTTCGGTCAATGACCGGACGGTGTGCTATGCGCGTCGTCCCTTGCGGCTCTCGGCAAATAATTGTGATAGCTGGATATGCAACCACATCAGAATAAAAGGCAGGTGTATTCACCATATCAACATATATTTTTAGATTAAACCCGTCTGCCACAAAGGCGCGAAGCGGTCCACCATAGCGGTTTTTCATCCAGCGATCTGAGCAAATAAAGCCGAGACTTCCATATTTAGATAAAACTGACAGAGACCGTTCAATGAATGGAATGTAGAGATCGGCTCGGTCATACATCGTTTTATAACGAGTGCGATACTCAGTCAAAAGCGGTGGTGGAATCAGTTCTTGGCGGACATAGGGGGGATTGCCAACTACAAAATCGAAATCACCTTCCAAAGGTGTCAGTAGAAAATCTCCTTGCGATAGCCAGAGGTTTGATAGCGTAGTGGCAGTACTTGTACTCATTCCCTCGTGCTTCAGGAGTGCGACAACGGCAGCACTGGTACTTTGGAATGTACTTCGGTGCAACTCGACAGCACGGATTGCACCGCTTAACTCTTCAAGCGCGGAGCCATTCGGTCTTGACGCCCGCCAAGAGATTAAAAGTCGTCTGATTATAGGAAGTAGAAAATCCCCACCACCGAACGAGGGCTCTAAAATTCGCTTTTCATGGAGAGGTTGGTCTGCTGTGTAGCCAGTCAAGTCTAGGATGAAATCTACCACTTCTTCGCGTGTGAAAACTGCGCCGAGAGTATTCCTCTCCGCGCTCGAAGCCAAGGAGTCTGTTGCAGCTTGCACTTTTCCCGATGTGTACGTTGGGTTGAGAATAAGGTTCATGTTGCCAATTGCAAATAGAGATACTTGGACACTGGCGCACTGAACAGCTCATGACTGTAGTAGCCAGATGTCACTAGATCAGGCTCTCCATTCTATCAGCTTTTCCAAAGCCGAAGACAAGGTTTCAGATTTATAGTAAATTTTAACAAACTGCAAAAAATATGTATGTTGCTTAAAGCAGTCTAAATTTTCATACGAAACCTCATCCCATATACTCGCTCACATAGTTAACACCATCTATGAAAGACTGTTTTAACGGCTCTTACTCGGAAAGTTTGACAATAAAGTTCAGGCCAGTCCAAGTTGTTGATTCAGCTTGCTGATGTGGTCGGGTGCGTCGGTGGTGATCAGGCGACCATAGTGTTGGTGGATCATTTGGGTGGAGCAGTGTCCCATCTGATTGGCGAGCCACTCGATTGGGACGGCGCCGCTGGTGAGCAGTTGGCTGGCGTAGGTGTGGCGGCCATTGTTGGCACTGCGGTACTCGACACCAGAGGCAGCAAGATGGCTACGCCAACGGTTTTTGATTTGGTCATAGTTGTAGTGGGTTTTGGTGCTGGTGCAATACCAAAGCCATTGTAGTTTGTGCTTCTTGAAGGTGCGGTTGTCACGGTTGAGGATCTCGACGCTTTGCGCTGGCCGGTGTTTGACCAGTTCGATTTGTCGCTGTAGGGCGGCGTGGGTAGTGGCGAGTAGGTGGACGCAGCGTTTGCGGCGGCGGGTTTTGGTGACGCGGTAGTGGCCGCGCACGTAGCTGCGGTTGACGGTGATCACGCCCGCCTCAAGGTCGATATCTTCGATGGCCAGTGGGATGATTTCGTGGATCGAGAGTCCTGACCAGAGCATCACGCACCACAGGTTGTGCAGGTCAGGATCAGTCGGGCAACACAAAATTTGGTCGATCTCGGCACGGGTAAACGGTTCGATTTCGTCCGGATCGGGTAGGCGCAGCACGATGCCTGCGCTGGGGTCGGGGATCTGGGGATGGCGTCTTGCCCACAGTTGCCAGATTTTGCGAAAGCGGGTCAGGATTTCGCGGATGGTTTTATTGCTGAGTTTGGGCATCAGGATGTGGTTGATCCAGCGGTCGATGTCGTCACCTGAGATGTCTTCGGGGCGGCGGTGGCCGAAGTGTGGTCGGATGTGGTTTTCAAGGTGTGAGCAGTATGAGCGCCAGCTGGAGGGGGCGACGTTGGTTTTGTTGCGAGTGATCCACAGGTCGATGTAATACCCGAATAGGTTCTGGGCGATTTTTTGGCTATTGGGGAATAAGCGGACACGATCAAAGCTGCCATTGGCCAGTTCGAGGTCAATCAGTTGGGCAAGTCGTTCGGCGTGGGCAAGGTTTGGTGCGGTCGGTTCGAGTGGGAGGGTTTCTCGCTCGCGCATGCCGTCTTGTATCCACCAGATTCGAATCGATTTTTTCAGTGGCTCGATACCCGCCATGTGATGTCTCCGTAAGCTTTGTAAAAGACGAATTAAAGGAGTGGCAGCCTCTGGGTGGAAGATGCCAATTGACGCCTATTCGGTGTCTGTAAATTGGGTGTGTTAATCCGCTAACCTAACGGGGCGGGTGATCCGTTGCACCGTTAGGCTTGTCGAAGATCCAGCATTTGATGCTCATGCCTTTGCCGGTGGTGGGGCTGTTGCGGTGTGGGCTGCTGACTGCGCGGTTTTTGTCGCGGAAGGTGTAGGATTTACTGGTCAAGAGCAGTTGTTTCATGATGTTGAGTTCGGGTAGCTGTTGGCGGCACTCGGCTGCCCACTTGTAGAATTCGTTCAGGTTGATGGCGACGGTTGGGCAGTGGTCTGGGTGATGGTTGATGGCGATGTCGCGGGCATTGGCCATGTAGTCGTAGACTTCCCAGAATTTCTCGATATCTGGATGGTCGCCACTCAGTTGGGTGATGCGCTGGCGGGCTATGGCCTTCAGATAGGTGTGCGCATCGATGACATGTTCCAGGTCGATGTGGCCATCGAGGACGTGCTTGGCAATTGCATCGATCATGGCGGCAATCTGGGCATGACATAACGCGATACGGGTGTGGGTGATCTCCTCATCGTGGTACTCGGCTTCGTAGCGTTGTAGCTCGGCTTTGTAGGTGTCGAGGATCTCGGTTTCTTTTTTCAGGCAGTGGGTCATGTAACTGCATGCGGTTTCGAGAGGCAGTTGGTCGAGCTTGTCCACCAGTCGCTTGGTCTGTAGCGTTTGCCCAGCACGGTCAAAATACAGGTGCATGGTACGGGTCAGCATCGCTTCAGACGCTTGGATCGGGGTGTTCTGGCTAAACATCAGAGCAGCGCGAAACGGTGGCTCGCGGGTGTCGTTGCTGTTGTTTTTGTTACCCATCGAGCGTACTGAGCGACCATTAAAGGCATCTTTGAATTCGTCGAAGGAGATCTTCGGCTTACCTGCACCGGCCACGTCGTTGCGGTCGCCCTCGATCATGACGATGGGCAGATTTGAAACTTGGCTCAGGTTGCGATAGATACCGACTGGCGTGGCTTTGTTGGCATCGAAGCCTTCATATTTGTCACGGCCAGACAGCTTCCATAAAAACTCGATCATGCGTGACTTACCTGCACCGGCTTCACCGACCACCTCCATAAATGGATAGCTGCCATGCATGGCGCGAATCTGTTCGGCAAAGTAGCTGCCTGTCCACCATGCCAATACGATCAAACCTTTCACGCCGCGAATGCGCCAGAAGTCACCGTACCAATTCGGGTCAAATTTGGCGGTCGGGTTGAGGTGGATTTCAGGCTTAAGCGCGAGGGTTTTTACCTCAGTTCTGCCAATCTTGAAGTAGTCGTACTGGTTGATCTCAACCATGCGACCACTGGCGATGGCGTGTTTGTTAAAAATATAGGCGTTGTGTTCGCTGCTATAGCCGATGAAATCGATGGTTTTGACTTCACGGATGCCTTCGTTTTGGCGTTTGATTAGGCGTTCGAGGATGTCGTCGTTGCCTGTCCACATCACACCATGACCACTGGCCATGATGCGCGGCTTGAATTTGGCGCGGCTGGACAGTTGGTCAGGAGTAAAGGTGATATTGGTGTCTCCCCATTCCGATTGGATCTGGTAATAAAAGGCAGATTCGTCGGTGGCGATGTTGCGTTGGAAATACAGTGGCTTGAGGACGGCGTTGCAGATCTCACGGATGCCAGAATTATTCAGCAGGGCTTGCTGCCGATTGTCTTCTTTACTGCGGTCGGGAAATGCTTCGGCGAGGCTGTTGACCGCTTTGTTGAATTTGTCCATGTCGAGTTCAAACCAGTAGGTGCGCTGGCGGTGGGTAAAGTCAAAGCAGCGCATCCGGCCATCGCAGTGGTTATAAATCAGCAATCCAGCTTCAGCAGCGTTGGGTGCGGTGTGTAGCTTGCCGTAATACAAGTACTGTTCGATGTCGCTGGGCTGCAGTTTGTTCTTGCCGGTATCCATTCGGCAGTCTTCGTGCAGGTCATTCCAGTCGATTTTGCCCATTGCCTTGCTGGGCGGCAGCGCGGCACTGCTTTTCCAGCCATCGGCCAGAGCGCGGTGGTGATTTTTGTCGATGCCCTTACGTCCGGCCGGATCATTATCAAATGCCCAGATCAGTTCTGGCAGCGGCAGGTTATTGGCTTCGCAGGTGGCTTTGAGTTCAGCCAGTGCAAGGTCTGGGTAGTTTCCAGAGGACATGGCACTCACGGCTGGGATGCCGTTTTGATTCAGTGCGATGGCGTTAAAAATGCCTTCAGTGATCCAGAGGGTACGCAGGCTGGTGAGATCCAGCTTGGGGTAAACCCACCACAGGCCATTCGATTTTGCGCCATAACTGAAGCGAGCCTTGTCACCGCCAAAGCGTTCTGGCCGGTCAATCAGGCGTTCCCAGTGGATAGTATTGGTCAGTTGAAAGCGCACAGTCGCACTGGTGAGATCACCTTTGCGGAAGGTCTCTTGGCTGTAGTGGCCTTTGAGTGGTGCAAGGTCAAAACCACGTCCGTCGCTGAGGTAGGCATCTGCTGCGGCGTTTGGGTTGGTTTCGGTCTGTGGGTAATGTTCAGACCATGACTTAAACATGTCGTCGAACAGGTCGCGCACGTGGGCGCTGTAGCCGCATTTATTCAAACGGCCACAGTAGACCACACGCGGATTTTCGGCATATGCCCACAGTTCTTTTTTACCACAGGCTGGGCAGAGTCCTTCACGCAGGTATTCGCCACGATCTTTAAAATGAAATTCGGCATCCAGCCGTTGCCGGATGCGATACGACAGGTCTGACATACAGGCTTACTCAATGATGGCTGTTGCGGTGAGTTCTGGGACGAGTCGGACGATGTCGGCTGGGCTGAAGGTGATGCGGTGGCCGTTGTAGCGGACGACCAGCTGGTGGCCAGTGCTATGGTCGATGTCGATGGTTGCGCCGGATTGCTTGCTGTCGAGATAGCATATGGCTTCGGCGATTTCGCTGCGGCTGTAGACTTCTTGCTGGGCAAGGTCACGCACCAGTTGGTGTTTTTCACCGCAGACGGCGGGCTGGCTGAGTAACTGCAAGTGGTCGCTGACCAGTTGCAGCAGGAGGGTGTTGCGTGGGGTGTAGGTCATGATCGTGGTCTCTGGCGTTGGTGGCTCACCGATTAGTAGGTGAGCTCAGTCTGGGTGGCAGCTTGGCTCTGGGTGATTTCAGGCACGTCGATCAGGCTGCGGTGGAGGATTTTGGTGACTTCGAGGTGGGCATTCACGCTACACAGGCACTTGGGGTTGGAGCAGGTGGCAATCATTTGCTTGAGCATCGGGCTGGGTTGCTTGACACCGTTGACGTGCATGCGGGAGCCACATTTGGGACATTTAATGCCGATGGATTTGCTCATGCCGACTGTCCTTAGTGCTTGATTTTTGTAGGCTGGATGCTGCTGCCGAATCTGGTTTTGACGGATTCGATATGCCGGTCAGCCACTTGTTGTAAATACTGTTCAATGGTGATGTGTAATCCAGCAGCGGCGCGTTGAAGCAACTGCTGCTGGTTGTCATCGAGGTGTACGGTGATGTGCCTATCCATGAATACCGTCCTTTTACAGCGTCTGTTTGTCGTCTGGGTTAGTGGCTGTGATTGTCATAAGCTGTGGCTCTAAGGTGAGATCAGCGAGGGCTTGCTTCAGGGCGAGTTGGCGGATCAGGGTGGCTGGTGAAATGCCGATCAGGTTGGCCAGACTTTGCAGGTAGTCATGCTCGTACTGGTCAAGCCGGACGTTGTAGCGGTGGATGCGGACACGCTTGGGATCAGGATACATGGCATGTTTGCTCCGCTGGATTGGGTTCGGCGGGGTAGTGTTGTTCGATCAGTTCGGCGAGGAGCTGGGACTTGGTGACACCGCGTTCGGCGGCTTTGAGTCTGAGGATGCGGTCGGTGTCGAGGGTGACCCGTGCGGCGATCTGTTTGCGCGGTTGGGGCTTGGTGTTCATGGTCGTGGCCTATTTCAGTGGGCTGTGGTGAACGGTGGTAAACTGTTAGTGGTGAACAGTGTTAGTTAAAAATACCACTCTTTTGAGTGGTATTCAATATCGGATATTGCCTTATGAGTGGTTTTTTCGGTGGTGATCGTGGACTGCGGTTAAAAGAGGAGCGCAAACGGCTGCGCTTGATTCAGGTCAAGGCGGCGGAGCTGGTGGGTGTACGTGAGAATGCGTATATCAACTATGAGAAGCCGGAGGATGATCCGAAGCGACGTGAGCCAAATCTGGCGCAACTGGCGGCATTGGCGGCGGTGGGTGTGGATGCCTTGTATGTGGTGACGGGGCAACGCAGTAGCTTGTCTGCGTTGCCGGATCTGGAGCAGGAGGTGGTGGGTCTGCTGCGCCAGATCGCGCCGGATCAGCGAGAGGGATTTATGTTGTTGGCTCGGACGTATGCGACTGCGCATGGCGGGCAATGACTGCGGCGTGAATCTGCTCGAGGTCGGCATTTAGGCTGGCAAGGGTGTGGCTGAGCTGCTCGCCGCTTAAGGTCAGCTGTTCGGCATGGCTACAGCACTCTTGAATCAGGCCGATGCGTTGGATCACGCTATGCAGTTGGTACAGTTCGTTTTCAGTGATGTTGAGCATCTGTTTTCCTCCCTTCGGTGTTTGAGAATCCCCGATGGATGAGGTCGCTAAGCGCATGGTGAAGCTGCCAACTGTGCGGAGTATTCTGCATGACGAGTAGGGCTTGCACTGCACTGATGGTCAGTCGAATGTCATTTCGATTCGGCGCTAGATGATAGTCAATCTCATTTCTGAGTGGGCTGTTTTGAATAGACAAGATCCAGTCTGCATGATTCGTTTGGTCACTGAGTAGCCGTTTGAGCTGGCTTGCCCAGACCATGATGCGGCGTTTGCCGTCGATGGGGTGACGGTGGAAGCTGCGCTGCCAGAGGCCGTCGATGTGTTCGATGCTGTGGCTCATGCGGCTGCTCCCATGCGGATGTCGATGGGCTGTGCGGTGGTTTTGGGGCGTGGTAAGCCAAGCTGTGCTGGGGTGTGCCAGTGGCCGTCTAGTCGGTTGAGGGTGGTCTGGACGACGGTCTTGATCAGGCTACGTTCGATCCAAAACCGTAGGCAGGGGTCGTCAAGGGAAATATCGAGCTTGGCTTGTCGCAGTTGCTGCCAGAGTTTGCGTTGGTCGATGGGAATACTGGCGAGTTGCTCCGCTGTGGGTTCAGGCTTCGTCGGTTGGGTTGTGCCTTCGGTGGTGGGCTGGTCGCTATTCAAATTTTCAAAAATCGGTTTTTCGCTCTTGAAAGATTTCTTAGAGTTCTCTTGTGTATTCTTAGTATAACCATTCCCGCATTTTGCGGTCATCGTTTCCGTCATTTTGCGGGAATCCATTCCCTCATTTTGAGGTGAGCATTCCTGCATTTTGCGGGAGTCATTTTCGCATTTTGCGGGTGCGGATAATTGGGGGATGTGGGCGAGTTTTGGGTAGTCGATTCGGTAGTAGTTGGTGCGGTCTGATTTCTTTTTGCCTAAGCGATCGACGAGGATGATGCCGAGTTTTTTGAGCTTGGTGATGGCGCGTTCGACGGTGGCGATGCTCCAGCAGGAGAGTTTGTTGTGCCAGTCTTCGAGGGTGTTGTAGACCCATTTGTGGCCGTTGCGAGTTATGCCTTTATCGGTCTGTTGGCTCATGTAGTGGATCTGCTGAAGGATGATGGCTTCGGCAATACCAAATTCGCTGGCGAGTGAGGGCAGGAGAACGAGAGGGGATTCTGCGGTGAGAAGTCGGGACGTGGCTGACCCGTGAGCGTGTTCGTTCATGGTGGCTTTTCCTGTTGAGAGGCTTACACGCCTACCAGCCACTTCCTAGGGTGGGGTGGTAGACCAAACAGGTCTAGGAAAACCGCCTCAACAGTTGCGGCCAGCCCGAAGGCTGCCTGTTTGATCCACCATAACAATGGTACCAAACATCACGCACAAAAAAGCCGTCAAGCGACGGTGTGCGCTGTCGAGGTTGCAGGTTCCTAGGCCTGACTGACGATTTTGCGTCAGCATTTTTAGATTGCCATGTGTCTGGCGGTATGTCAATCACAGTGTTAATTTGGTAGAGTCGCGCTAACAGTGGTAGGCACTAACAGTGCGACGGTATGGGACGTACACCCGTACTTTTGCCATATTCAACATGGAGCAAGTGGCTTAAAATGAAGATCAATTATTATTGTTATTGCGTGGAAGATATGAGTACTCGACAAAAGTACTTGTTTGATATGAAGCCATTTATTCATGCCATGACAAGTTTACCAAGCTCAAATTTGACCAGCCGAATTACTTACAATGGCGAGCATTTATATATGCTTAAAAGTGATCGGAATTTTTATCTATTTGTGCAAACAAAGAGTAATGAGGTAATTAAAAAAATCCAAAAAATTGCTGGTACAGTCAGTGCGTCCGAAATTGCAGCACTACTTGGTCAGGATGAAAGTATTGGTTTTGCATCCTATATTTATTTTGACCCACATCGGCTAGTGTTTGCATTAGCGGGGCGCTTGTCTTCGCCAAAAGTTACTGCTATGCAGCATTTTTTTGATGCGATTTTTATGTGTCTTGGTTTGCAAAATTATAGATTTGTTGTTGAACCTATGCTGCAATCCACACCAAGAAACGTTGCTCTAAACATGAGATTTTTGGGTAAGACCAGAATGATGTTGAATCAGCAAAGTGTTTTATTTAGTGCAATTGCTGACATGTTTGGTGGAAGTGCTAATAACCGTGAAATCATAGGTGAAATTGAGGTTATCATTAAACCTAAGGCTAGAGAAAATGCTAAAGAGTTTATAGAAAGTGCTATAAATAGTGCAGGCCTAACAGGAATAAATGGTATTATTGTACGAGCCAAAGAGAATCTCGACGATAAATTAAGGGATTTGTATATTGATATGTCTGGTGCAATCTTTGATGAAGCAGCTTCGACCGATGAAGGAGAGGTGTATGCGGCAATGATGTACGGACTAGCTAATAACGAGACTCTCAACGAAAAGGTGGCCAATCATGAGCAGGATACATCCTTCAGTAGAGAAGTCCTTGAAAGGATTAGCCATTTTAACGTTTCCGATAATTGGCCTGTTGGTTGAGATCGTCTATTTTTGCGTTATTCGATTGTATTGTGATCAATGCTCACTAGGCTTGTTTAAAGAAGCTGCAAGCCTGTCTGGTGCTTTGCTCGGATATTCGCTAGGCATGATGGGAATTGTTGCAACTGTAGTGGCCTTGTTTTACGGATTATCCCACGACAGAGCTGGCTACAGAAATTTTTGCAACAAAGGTTATAGTGATGTGTATTCTTGGATCTGGACGGCTGCAATCGTCTTTTTGGCGATGACTGCCTTTACTTCAATTTTATCTTTCTCAAGAGTAACCATTCCACATGTCGGAAATTTTCTGAGGGTTTCGATCTATTTTTTTATGGTTAGTTTTTTACAGTCGATTGTTGCCATTTGGGTTGGCATCATGGTTCTGAAAAACTCTAACAACGCTGTATAAGGCGACCATTTATGAAGCTAAAGTATGGTGTGGTAGTCCTTTTTGTTTTGTCTTCTCTGGCAGCATCAGCCAATAATACCACAACGGCCAACCCCTTCGAGACTGGCTCAACCGCCAGTCCCGAACGTACCACCCAAACCCAACGCCCACAATCACACCAACCCACTGGCGGCTCCAACTGCTCCAACATGCCGCGCACCTGCGGCCAAATGAACAGTTGCGCCCAAGCACAAAAAGCCCTCCAGTGCGGCAATACGCGACTGGATCGGGACAAGGACGGCGTACCGTGTGAATCAATCTGTGGGAGCAACCGATGAGCGAATACATGACATCACTGGGTTTGATCCTGTGCATCTTCGTGCTGCCAGCTGTACTGATCTACAGCTATATCAGACCAGCCAAATTCAACATCCGATCCGATAAAAATCCCACTGGCGGAAACTCAAGGACTGCATTCTCGGCTGGGATGCTGGTGACGTGGCTCGCGTCTGCCGTGCTGGTCTGGCAGTTTTATGAGCCTGTGCTTTCCGAAGAGGAGCGGCTGACCATCGTCCGTGAAGTCGCCGCAGAAATGAATGCTGAGTCAGATGCGAAGGCGATAATCGTCGTGGGTGATGATGGATCGGTAGAGGCAGTGCCTGTTAATTAAGGGAAGTAAAATATGTTCATTAAAGTGAAACGGTGTACCAATTGTTACGCTCCTCTTAGACGACACTGGTGGTACTGCGGTACATGCGATACCGAACGCGCCATTGATTGGAGAAATACCCTGATCGCTTGGGCTGTCATGGCTGCAATATTTGCTTGGCCACTGTGGAAGGCATACGATTTATTTTTTAATGGTGGCTTCGGTCGGCTGATGGGTGTGCCTTCATAGTGCTTGCCTGCTATGATGTAACAGCCTAACACTGTTCACCTGATAGCCGAGAAACCCATGTCCGCTTCGTTAATGCATGCCGACTACATTCGTCGAGAGTTTGCTGCCAAAACACCTGCGGATCGAAAAAGTGCGTTAGGCCAGTTCATGACACCATCGAGTGTCTCGGAGTTTATGGCGGCCTTGTTTGCCAACAAAAAATTCGACCAATATCGTTTGTTAGATGCAGGAGCAGGTGTTGGCTCTTTGAGTTGTGCATTTGCCGACCGTTGCGAAACGAACAGCCTAAACATTCCACTCGACCAGTTGGAAGTCGTTGCCTACGAAAATGACCCCTTGCTGATTGAGCACCTGCGCTGCAACTTATCCTATTACCGCCAGCTTCGTAGCCACGTCCATGTTTCGGATTTTTTGGCCGTCACCCCTGAAGTTAAACCCCAGTTTACACACGCTATCCTCAATCCACCTTATAACAAAATGGCAGCCAAGTCCCCTGAGAGGCTGTTACTTAATTCAATCGGGATTGATGTGCCCAACCTGTACGCAGCTTTTGTTGCGGTCGCGCTGCGCGAGCTTGTGCAGGGTGGTCAACTGGTTGCTCTAATTCCTCGCAGCTTTTGTAATGGCGTGTATTACAAAGCGTTCCGAAAAATCATTCTGCAACAATCCGCCATTCGACACCTGCATCTATTTGAATCCCGTACCAGTGCGTTTAAGGCCGATCGTGTACTGCAGGAAAACATGATCTTGGTACTCGAAAAAGGTGGCGAGCAAAAAGACGTGATCGTGAGTAGCTGCAAAGATGCGACGTTCTCAGACTTAAAACAGCATACACATGCGTTTAACCAGATCGTATTTGATGCTGATGCAGAAAGCTTTATTCATATTCCGACATCGAATGATGAATGCTTAATAGAGCGATCACCCCAAGCTATCTACAGCTTGGATGATCTGGGGATTAAAGTGTCCACGGGTCCTGTGGTGGACTTCAGGGCAACAGAATACCTGCGCCAAATGCCCGTAGCTGATTGCGCACCTTTGCTTTATCCAATTCATTTACATGCGGACAAGGTGACTTGGCCGATTGAAAATGCCAAGAAATGTAATGCGATACTCAAAAACGCGCTGACTGAAAAGTCTATGTACAAAAATGGGTTCTATTGTGCGGTGCGACGCTTTTCTTCTAAAGAGGAGCGGCGGCGCATCATTCCAACCTTAATCAATCCAAGCGATTTTGCTCAGTACGATGATTTAGCATTCGAAAATCATCTGAACGTGTTTCATGCTGGAAAAGTTGGGTTGCCGGAGCTGGTGGCTCGTGGGCTGGTGGTGTATTTAAGTTCGAGTGCGATGGATCAAAGTTTTAGGCGCTTTAATGGACACACACAAGTCAACGTAACGGATCTGAGAAATATGCGTTATCCGAGTCTAGATATTCTAAATGAGCTTGGGCAGTGGTCGATGCAGCAAGATAAATTTGATCAGGTAGCTGTTGATAAGAAAATGGAGAGTGTGCTGTGAGTGAGTCAGAATTAGACGTATTACATCCACATGTCAAATCCGCGATCAGTATTCTGGCTGCTTTGGGATTTCCTGCTGCACAGCAAAACGAACGTTCAGCACTAACTTTACTCGCGCTGATCAATCTCACACCCGATAAAAAATGGTCGGAGCTTGAGCGACCTTTAATGGGGGTCACTCCAATCATGGATTGGATGAGTCTACACTACCAAAAAGCCTATGCACCCAACTCAAGGGAAACGGTGCGCCGCCAGACGCTGCATCAGTTTGTAAGCGACGGTCTTGCCCTATACAACCCTGACAAGCCAGATCGTGCAGTCAATAGTGGTAAAACCGTTTATCAGGTGGAGCAGAGCGCGTTTAACCTGCTCAAGCAATTCGGTACACCCGAATGGGCAGATCTGTTGAAGCAGTACCTAGACCAACGGCAGACGTTGGTAGCGCGTTATGCTAAAGCCAGAGAGCTACAAATGGTTCCCGTTCAAATTGATGCAGATACATCCATCAATTTGACCCCTGGCGATCACAGCGAACTCATCAAGGCAATTATTGAGGTGTTTGCGCCACACTTTGCGCCCAATTCGACATTGGTTTATGTGGGCGATACTGGCAACAAGTACGGCGTTTTTAAAAAGGATTTGCTCGCAGAATTGGGTGTGGTTGTGAATTCACACGGTAAGATGCCTGATGTCGTGCTGTATTTCACTGAAAAAAAATGGCTGCTACTGATTGAGTCTGTCACCAGTCACGGTCCCGTGGATGGCAAGCGTCATGATGAGTTGGCCAGCTTGTTCAAGGATTCAAAAGTCGGGTTGGTGTATGTCACTGCCTTTCCAGACAGGGCAATCATGCGCAAATACTTGGCAGACATTGCGTGGGAAACTGAGGTATGGGTTGCCGATGCGCCGACTCATCTGATTCATTTTAACGGTGTCCGGTTTTTAGGACCTTATACTTAAGACAAGCCCGCTATCTAGCGGGCTTTTTTCACTCATACAAATGCGGATGTCGTCGTCGATCCTCTTCCAGAATTAACTGGTTAATAGTCGGGCTGAGCGAGCCTTTTTCATTACCGGTCAGTCGTTGCATGGCTTCCCATGCTTCTTTAGAAAAATACACATAGACGCGGCGGTCTGGACGTAGCTGAAGTGTGTTTGATTGGGGGTCGGTCATCGAGTGACTCTCCTAAGCAGCGTGGCTTGGTTGGGTAAAAACATCATATCGCATAACACCAGCAGGCGCACCTGCTGGCCTCCTGATTAGCCTAAACAATCAATGATGGTGTGGTTAATCACCGTGCTGGCATCATTGAGATCCAGCAAGGCTTGTAGATCTTCATCCGATAAATGCTTAAGCAATGGCTCGGTGATCCGGCGGTTCAATTCGACTGCGATGGGATCATGCCAGCAGATGTTGCTGCGGGCGGCGCGAATCAAAACATCGTTGTCACCAATGGTGGTTTTATCCATTGCGGTGGTGATGGTGGCGACTGGGTTAAACATGGTCTTGCTCCTGTTGGCTGTTGCGCTTGGCCAGCCAGCCTGCGCTGGCTGGCGCTTGTTTAGTCCGGCATGTGGTGCTTAATGGTTTCAGCCACACCGAGTAAATCGGTGATCTCAAAAACGTCGCATTCAAGGCCATTTAAACCTTCGATGATCAGGTCGCAAGCGTCGTCGAGCATGCTGAGTTGTTCATTTACCTCGTCCATTGCGGACTTGGTGGCGGTGATGGCAGCTTTGAGCTTGTTGCGTAAATCCTCACCTGCTTCAAACCCAAGGTCGAAATGGCAGTCGACGTTGGTCAGTGCGGCGTAGGCTTTTTTAAGCTGCGCGTGGCGATAAATAATATCCATTTTAAAGCTCCTTAAGCGTCTAGGCTTATTAAGGTTGGGTTTTACAGCGTGGGGTTATTCCCTTGCTGTGGCTGTATATTCGCTCCATTTAATAATCGTAGCAAGTCTATTTTAATTATTATAATCTGACAGCGTATAATGTAAGCGGTCGGTATTTTTCATAATAAATAGACTTGCTAGTAAATCAGAATAGAGCGAATATAAACACACGGAAGGCAATAACGCCAACCGACTTAATAAGCCATGATGCTTAAGGATTTTGAAATGATTTTAGAATTAACCCTCGACATCGCCAACGCTTTTGACGAAATCGCCAAAACCGAAAAAGGCCAACGCGCTTTGGATCGCGCTTCCGACTGCATCGACAACTGGTCAGATCTGGCTGCCGAAGAATTGAACCGCCGGATGGTGAAAAGTATTTTTACCAAACTGAGCGACGAGGATTTGATGACCATCATGTTAAGCGGTAACGGTGGCGAATATGAAATCGACCTGAACCGACTGGCTTGGGAAGCGGTTAAAAAGGCCAGAAAAATCTAAGCCAACTGAGTGAACGAACCCGCTAAATTTAGCGGGTTTTTTTGTGGCTATTTGCGCGCGTGTGCGCGTGTGTGGCGTTATTGGGACTGGGTGCTGGGTTTGCTCGACTGGCGTAAAACCGCGCCACACGCGCCATAAAAAACGCCAGCTGGTGGTCGGCTGGCGTTGGCTTGTTGGGCTTGGGTTTAGCGGCGTGGCTTGGCGTTTTGTCCTGCTAGGTAGGCGGCTTCAAGGGCTGCCTTAACAGCCCATACTGCGACTTCTTGGAAGTCTTGGCCTGATTTTTGGGTGTCCAGCGTTTCAAAAAGTAGGTGGTCTTTTGCGATTTGGGCGAGCAGGGTTTGGGTGTTTTGGTCTTGCATGTGAATCATCCTTAAGCGTCATGGCTTGTTGGGGTGGCCAGCCAGTGGTTACTGGCTGGCGGTGGGTTTAGTTGGACTCGATGGCTTGCTTGATTTCGTCCGCTGTGGCGTAAAGGTCTGATAACTCGTAATCGTCATACTCGTCGAGTAATGCGATCAACGCGTCGGCAGCGTCGCCCAGTTTGGTTTTGCGGTCTTGCAAGTCTTCCAAGTCATCGTTTGCGGTGTGAATCGCGCGGCTGATTTGGTGGGCTAACTCATGGCCTTCCTCGAAGCTCAGGTCATGATTATTTTCGATCTCTTGCAAACCTTCGATTAGGTTTTCAAGGTTTTTGATGTTTTGAATGATTTCCATTTTAAAGCTCCTTAAGCGTCTAGGCTTATTCAGGTTGGGTTTTAACAGCGTGGGATTATTCCCTTGCTGTGGTTGTATATTCGCTCTATTCTGATTTACTAGCAAGTCTATTTATTATAATAAATGCCGACTGCTTATATTATACGCTGGCAGATTGTAATGATTAAAATAGGCTTGCTATGATTATTAAAACGAGCGAATATAAACACACGGAAGGCAATAACGCCAACCGACTTAATAAGCCATGATGCTTAAGGGTTTTTAAAAATGTGTAATGTTTATTCAGAAGTGACCGCCAACCTAAACGCCGCGATTGAGCAAGCCTGCACCGAGCAGCCGAGCCAAATGAAACTGGCTGCCGAGAACGGCTTGGACTGGGAGCGGTTTTTGGTCGAGGAAAGCTACCGCCGGATGATGCGCTTGGTGACGGACAAACTTAGCGACGATGATTTGATGATGTTGGCATCGGATGGTGTAACCAACGCCGAGGTGCAGGCGATGATCCAAACGCGGATCGGCCAATAAATAAAACGCCCCGATGCAGGTGATGCAAAGGGGCGTTTTTGATGGCGGCTCAATCAGGGCAGGGTGCTGAAATCTGGCGTTGGCCACGACCACGATCACGAACAAAACCAGCGTCGGTATTGGCTATTTCCGAACCACCCTGCGAGTCGATCTTAGCATTTTTACAGGCTGGCTTCCAAGTCGATGGCACTGGTTAAACCGTTGCTGCGGCTATAGCGGTGGATAGCTTTGGCGACGATCCAGTTCAGCCGGTCGATCTGCGGTTTAAAACCTTGCAAACGGACAGGCGACTCGCTACCGATGTCCGGTCTGCCATAGCCGGTATTGATGCTGAAGGTGGCTTGCTGGCGGCTGGTTTCATTCATGGCCGCTTCAGCTGCTCGCCGTGCTTCGGCTTCACTGGCAAAGGTTTGCTTCAGGACGCGGGTCTTGGCGTTGGGGTCATCGCCTGCGCCACGTACCTCTGGGCTGCCTGCGGTGACACGCTGGCGACTGGCTTTGCCGGTGTCCTGATAATAGGCGGACACGCCGGTGTAATCGCTGTTGCGATCGGCTTCGCTGTAGCGGAATTGGTCGCCGTCTTGCCGTGTTAGGGTGACACGCGGCAACGGTTGGCCACTGGCGCTGCGAGCTTGCCCAGCCTTAAAGATCAGTAGGCTGCCTTGCTTAATGGCGAGTTCTGCGCCATTGGCGCGAGCCAAGCGGGTCAGCAGGTTCAGGTCTGATTCATCGGTCTGGTCGACGTGTTCCAATGGCAAGCCGGACAGGGCAGGCGTGATGACCAGCTTGAGTTTATTGCGCTGGGCGATGGTGGTGGCGATTTGGCCTAGCGTCTGCCGGTGGTAGCTTTGCCGTTGGCCGGACTTGATGCTGGAGCGAAAGTCGGCGCTGCGAGCCTTGATAGTGATGATGTCGGGTGTACCAGCAAACTCGGTTTCATCGACCACGAAACGTCCCATGTCGACCAAGCCAGTATCAGTAAAGCCCAGCTTGCAGGTCAGCAGCACACCGCGACGGGGTAGCTCGAGGAGGCCGTCATGGTCTGACAGCGACAGGCTGAGTTCATCGGCTTCACCACTGCGATTATCGGTGACGCTGAGGTCAAGGATTCGGCTGTTGATCAGGGCATCGAGTGGCCGGTTGTCGGCGGTCAGTTGGTAGGCTGGGATGCGGTGGCTCATGCTGTTCATGCTGTTCATGCTGTAACGCGCTCTGGCTGCTGGACGCGATCGTCGTCGACACGGGTCAGTTTGATGCTGAAGTCGATCTTGCGCGGTACGCCGTTAAACAGCAGGGTGCTGCGGGTTTCATCCAGCCCTTCAATGATATACACGCCGTATAAATAGCCACTGCCATCGACCAGCACATACGGCGATCCGCGATCCGCCATCATTGCCAGGTCGTCTACCGATTGGCGCTTGCCAAAGCCCTGCGCTTCATAAATCAGACCAGCCAGATTCACGGTTTCATCACCGACACCGATGTACTGCCGCTTGGGGCGGCCTTTGGCCACTGGGTTGCTGGCGTGATTCCATGTGCGCTGGCGTTGCAGCTCGGTAAACGACAGGGTGTCGGTCTCAAAAACGAATTGTCCAAACGCCATCAGCATGATCGACTCCTATTCCATGTCGTAAAGTGCGCCGCGATTGCTGGCGGGTCGGGTGGCCTTGGCCACTTCAGCGGCGACCAGTTGCGCGAGTTGTTGGGTGTCCATGCCTGCGGGGGCATTGATGGTCATGTTCAAGGTGATGGGTGCAGCTTGACCACCAGCACGGCCACCAGCAGCAGCTGCGGTCAGCGGTGCGCGGCGGTCGATCTGGATCTGGCTGGTGTCGAGCGCTTTAATCATGTCTTGGCTGGTACGGCCAATCGCGTTGATCGGCATGGCTGCACCGGACAATAGTCCTTGTTCCAAGCCTTGCATGGTGTAACCGCCAAGCTCGGCGAATACGCGGCTGGGCGAGTGGATGCCGAGTACGGATTTAGCGGTGTCGATCACCCACGTGCCTGCCGATTTGACCCGCTCAATCACGCCACTGACTGCGCCGGTAATGCCGTTGGCAAGGCCATTCATGAGCATTGCACCAAACTCGCTAAACTTACTCGGCAGTTCAACACCGAACCAGCTCATGACACTGGCGAACGCTTGGGTGAATAAGTCGAGTGGCGAGAAATTGACGATGCTCTGGATGATCCAGTTAATACCATCTTTGACCGATTGTGGAATGGCAATCCAAATGGCCGCGACCATTTCGGCCAGCAGCTGCCAGCCTTTGATCACTGAGCCGATGATAAAGCCTGCAAAATGTAGCAGCATGGCGACCAGTGTGCCGACCACGTTGATCACATCGGCCAGCATCAAACCAAAGGCGTGGCCATAGGTGGTGGCGTTGGCCAGTTCGCCGGTGGTGGATTGCACCGGTGCAAATAGCTGTTTAAACAGGTCAATCACAAAGCCGAGTGCATTGGTCAAGAAGTCCCAGACCGGTTTAAGCGGTGCAAGTGATTCGGCCAAGCTGTCAAACACCGTGCTAAGGGTGGCACGAAGCGGCGCGAGTCCTTCGACCAAGCCTGCCCACAGGCCTTGAAAGAAGGCTTTGATCGGCTGCCAATACTTCATGATCATCAGGGCGGCAAGTGCGATGGCCATGATTGCCCAGCCGATGGGGGTGGTCAGCAGGGCTGCACCGAGCGAATAAATCGCAGTCATCACCAGCGGAATCGACTGGAAGGCCAAGAACATAAACGCGCGGGAGAATAGGCCGACTGCACGACTGATCAACGACAAGCGACTGGGTAGGCCAATGCCGAAGTGCTTGGCGATTTTATTGACCGCGTACAAGATAAAGCCAAACTTGGCAAACGCGGCCAGCATGCTAAAAAACGTGCCAAACACCAGACTAAACGAGTACTTGATGCCGAGCATGCCGACCTTAAACGCCAGCAGGTACAGGATGATTTTACCGATCTGGCGTACCAGTTCTGGGTTGGCGGCGACCCACGTCGAGATGCCATTGACCACGTCGGTGATGGTTTTAATAAAGCCACGCAGATCGCTGTCGAGGACGTTTTTTAATGTAATCCCCAGATCGTCCCATGCGCCCTTCAGCTGCTCGATGTCACCCGCCATGTTGTCCTTGAGGATGTCGGCGGCGCGTTTGGCTGCACCGTTGGAGTTCTCCAGTTCAAGGGTCATTTTTTTAATGTTGTTGACGGTCTGGCCGGTGTTGGCATCAATGCTGTTGGTGTGATCGGCCAAAATTGCAAAGGCAGAAACCGCTTCAAGGCCAGCGATGTCTTTAAACGCATCGATGCGGCCTGCATCGCCGAGCTTGCTGGTGGCTTTTTGGATGTCGCCAATCACGTCAGCAATATCGCGCATGTTGCCTTTGCTGTCGGTGGTTTTTACGCCCAACTTGTCGAGCGTCTTAATCGCTTCGGTCGGTGGTGCAGCAAGTCTAGCCATGATTGCGCGAAGGGCAGTACCAGATTCTGAGCCTTTGATATTGGCGTTACCGAGTAGGCCGGTCATGGCGTTGGCCTGTTCCAGACTGACACCATATTGCTTGGCAATCGGTGCGGCGTATTTCATGGTCTCGCCGAGATCATAGACGCTGGTGGCGGTCAAGTTGGTGGTCTTGAGCATCACGTCATTGAGTCGGCCAATCTGGTCGGCCTGTAGCCCAAAGCCGTTTAAGGTGCCGACGGCAATCTCGGCAGCAGTGGCGATGTCGACCATGCCAGCTGAAGCCAAGTCGAGTGTGCCACCAATCGATTGGCGGATTTGCTGGGCATTAAAGCCACCAGAGCCAAGATTAAATTGTGCTTCAGCGACCTGTGGGGCGGAGAAGGAGCTGCTTGCACCAAACTTACGGGCATCGGCTTGCAGGTTTTTAAAGTCGGCGCTGGCCTTGTCCAGATCCAGTACCGCTTGCACAGCACTCATTTGTTTTTCAAAGTCGATGCCGGACTGGATCAGGCGCTTAGGCCAGCAGCAAGGCTTTGACCTTGGCATTGATTTCGCCTTTCTTTAGCAGGATGCGGTAGGCAAACACTTGCAGCAGCTTCACCAGTGGCTCGGATTCGAGGTCGAGGACAGCAGCTAGGCTTGGGTCGGCAGTCAGCAGTTCGGTTTTTAAGGCAGCAAGCTCGGCTTCAAAGTCGAGGATCTGAATCGAATCGGGCAGTGGCAGGCTGGACAGGTCGATATTGCTCATGCCGCAGCTCCAAGTGGTAGCGCCAGCACAATCGGTTCAGGCTGTGGCGTGTCGATGCGGATCAGGTGCAATTCAGCAATCCAATGACTGGCCACGCCGGTGGGAATGATGCTGACTTTCTGCACGCGTACCCGATGTTCCCACTGGATCAGGGCAGTGGCGATACTGCTGATCAGGCGCAAACGGGTGGCTGGATTCATTGGCTGGTCGATCAGGTCTGGGACAAGCGAGCCGTAGCTGCGACGTGTCAAGCGTGTGCCGATCAAGGTGGTGCAGATGTCATGCACCGATTGCTGGATGTGTGCCAGTGGGTCGAGTCTGATGCCAGTACTGCGGGACATGCCGGTCATGCTGTGGGCACTCCAGCCACGTCGCTGCCAGCACGGACACCGGTAGTCTTGTGATTTTTTAGGCTGATTGCATCGGCGACGACATCGACGAGCGATTTAATCAAGCCATCGGCAGTGAATGCGCCAGATAGAGTTAAGGTCTCAACGTCCAGATGTAGGCTGTTGATTTTAAATTCGGCATGTGCGCTGCTGGTGTTAACGCTAAAGTGGCCGATGCCAGCAAAATCAATATGCAATACGTCGGGAAGTAGCACTGGTGGTGGGTTGTCATCGCTGTAGAGCGAGGTGACTGCGATGGCATTGCGCAGGTCTCCAGATGGGGCAAGGATGGCAAATTGTTCGCCGACGGTTGGGCAACGCCAAATTTTAATCGCACCGGCTGCGGCGGCTGGAATGGTGATCCAGTCGGTCTGATTGTCCCCAATCTGTAGGCGCATCTTTGCGGTCTCAGCATCGACTGCGATGACTGTTCCTAAGTTGCCCAGATTTTGGAGCTGGCGGCGGAGTTCGGCGTTTGCGTTCATGTGGCCATGATGCGCAGCGGGGAATCAGGGTCGCAATGAGCAAAAATCCGCTTAGGGCTTAAGCGGATTTTTGGTCGGTGGGGTTGTGGTTTTGGGTGGGGATGGGTAGATTGATTAATGGAATTAGCGCGGTCGTATCAAGTTTTTTACGGGTTGAAATTTTTGAGAGATTGCCAAGGCAGTGCAAAACTTATCATTCGTCAGTCAATAGCAGGAAAAAACATGCTTACAGACCAAGAGATTGAAGACGCCAAACAAAAAACCATTTATGGCTCTGACCAGCCATACCATGAACATCCGGACTGCATACGAATTGCATATGAGTGGTTAGATGCTCAAAAAAAGATAAATAGTGTGAATTCTAAATTTCATGATTTGAAGCATCTAGTTGAAAAATGGGGTGGACGTTATGTATCCGCATCCGATGTGGAAGTAGCTGCATATTTACATCCAGAGATCAAAGGGATCTACCCATGCTTGAATATCAGTAGTCGTCTAACAGAACCTTCGAAGAAGCGACTTGAAGGGGTTCTGGAGGCATATACCCAAGACCATCATAAGCGTCATGATCCCAAAAAATACTCTTGTTCAGAGGATTTTTAGCGTGGATCACTGTCACAAAAAATCATTTGGCCTACATAAGGAATATTGAGCTATGAAAGGGGTTTGTAGGCTGTGTAACGGTGACGGAGACTTGAGAAAAAGTCACTTCATTCCAAAGTTTGTGGGAAAATGGGTTAAGGCAACATCAATTACTGGCTATATTCGAGAAGGTAGTCAGCCCAGCAAGCGTGCCCAAGACATAGCTAAAGAGTACTGGCTCTGTGGCTCTTGTGAGCAAGTTTTTTCCAATTGGGAACGAGAGTTTGCCAACAAGATTTTTTATCCTTTCGTCGACCAAAACGTATCTTCGTTAAATTATGAAAACTGGATGTCCAAATTCTGTGCATCTCTTAGTTGGAGAACTCTCACGTACATGAGAAGCAAGAATCCTGATGATGAGTTAATCCAAGATAGAAAGCTACTGCTAGACGCCGCGCAAGAACATCTTAAAAAATATCTTCTGGGTGAGGTTGATAATCTTTATCAATACGAGCAACACTTATTTCCATTGGAGAGTATCGAGTCAGCAAAAAATGTAAATCTGCCGACTAGTATTAATAGATATTTCTTGAGAACTCTTGCCATGGATATAGTGGAAAATGGTAAAAACCATTTTATTTTTACAAAGCTACCTTCCTTTATCTTGTTGGGCGTCATCAAGTCAGACTGTTCCAAGAAAATGAGATCCAGTCGAATAGCTCTGAAATCGGGTATGATTTCTCCAAGAGATTATGTTTTGCCTTATGGTTTTGATGAGTATTTGCTTAAAAAAGCATCGGAAATTATAGATTTACACAGAAAAATCCCTCAGGAGCATTTAGATGGGTTTGATCAGTATATTAAAGAAAATCCTGAAAAAGTCTTGGGCTCAAAGCAGTTTAATGCCTTTTTAGATGATTACTATAGTTTTGGAGATGATGTGTTTAAGTAGCTTTTGGCGACGCCATATTTCTTACCTCATACATCTTCTGGCTTTAAAGCTCTTAAGGAGGCAAACCCAATCAAAGGTTTACCTCCTTACCAGCTTAAAAATTCCGAATCAGCACTTCCTTCCCTAACTTCTCAGACGTTGCGGCCGCATTGACTGACCATCGAATCTGCTTGGACTCGATGGTGAAGTCCTTAAAGATCTCGCGCACCTGCGGCACGTCATTTAAGGACAGGATAAACTTGCCCTTGATCACCTTCAGTAAGTCGCGCAATTTCAAAAAATCATCTTTGCAGAACACGCCGGTACCGTAATACGACTCGCAGTCATAGTAGGGCGGATCGATATAAAACAACGTGTTCGGACAGTCCATGCGCGGGATCAGCAGCTCAAACGACTGGTTTTCGATGGTGACTCGTTGCAGTCGCGCATGGATCTCAGACAGATGCTCGCGCAACTCCTCGCCCAGCTTTAACCGCACAGGCCGTGTGCCTGAGCTGGCGAACGTCGGCGAGTGAATCCGTGCGCCATAACAGGTGCGCAGCATGTAATAAAACCGCGCGGCACGTTGGATGTCGGTCAAGGTGTTGGCCGGTGTACTGCGCATCCGGTAAAACTCATCGCGGCTGTTGAGCTGAGATTCAAACTCGGTCAGCAACGCTTCAAAGTGATACTTGAATATCCGGTACAGGTTGATCAACTCGCCATTTACATCATTGATGGTTTCGGCCTTGCTGGGGGACTTTTTAAACAGCACCCAAGCAGCACCGGCAAACACCTCGCAGTAGTGCTGGTGTGGCGGCATCAAGTCGACGATCGTTCGCGCCAGTTGCGCTTTGCCACCAAGCCAGCCGCTAAAGCTGTGGCCGGATGGGTTATAGGTGATGTCGTCAACATCAGGAACATCAGTTGTGGTCTTGGGCACGATGGCGCTCCAGTGTGCCAGTCTGTTGCTGGTCTGGTTTGACGCTCGTGGCGGTCTGTGGGATAGAGTTGAATGAATTAAGCGTCTTGCAACGCGGACATTTCACGGCGATTAACGCCTCACCTGACATGCGAGCCAATAGGCGGTTGCATGTGCTACAACGTAAGTCTTTCATGATCTCCTGATCCGTCTTTAAAGACGCTGGCTAATAAATTCCTGTATCTGTTGCATCGCCCATGTCTGATCGTCGGTACTAAAGCCCAACAACTCTCGCCGTGCATAACGCACCGGCTGCGTGTTGGGGCTGGGTCGATCATTCAGTCCGTACTGGTGAACACGAGCAATAAAGGCATTGCGACCCGCCAGACCGACCGCAGCATGCTCGCTGCTGTACTGAGTCCTGAGCTGGCGCGGTAACTTGTTAAACATGGCTTCACGGCGAATCCGTCCAAGCTGATCGCGCTTGCGTGGAATAAACCGATTGCCCTCTGGGTCGCGCTGGGCATTAATCCGCTGACGGGTACGCACCCGTAACCCTTGCGCCAGTGATTGCATCAGCTGCTTGGACTCGGCAGGCGCAAGCGATAGGGCTAAACCATCCAGCCACTCGCGTAAGCCTTGCGCCATGTCCATTACAGTTCAGCCTGTACAAAGGCTGCCTGCGCGTCATCCCAATAGACTGGTGGACAGATGTGGAAAGTTGTCCAATCATCGACCAGTTTGTCAGTCATTGGGATATCAATCTCAAGGTCAAAGGTATTTTTATCAATCACTTCACTGCTGAATTTCAGACGAGGCAGATCCGGCTCATCGCGGTGCTTGGCCTGTAGCCAGCGATTGATCAGTACGATTGGCAGCAATGGGTCGCCACGATAGTTCAACAATAGGATGCGGATGGTGTAGGTCATCGCGCTGTGTTGCAGATCACCATTCACCACCAACACGCGCAGTTCGTCTTTGGACAAGTTGGGCAGGTTGTTGCTGAGGTGCTGTTGTAGATCGACCCAGTGCTGCATGGCTAGATGATTCCCTTTTGAATATCGGTCTTGCCACCAATACGGCGGAAGGTCAGGATCTGGCCACGTTGCTGCATCTGACGGTTGTACATGCCGAGATGAATCCAGCCTGTACCAGTTTTAGGGTCATAAAACTCTAAAATGAGTTGGTCAAATTTGATGCCACGTTTGGGCAGTTCATGTGCCAAGAAGGTCGCAACAGTTTTGACGTTGCCGAAACTGTGACAATTAAAATCCACCGCAAAGCCAATACTGTGTGCGGATGAATTCGAGCCATTTACTGCCGCATTTAACTGTGGCGAACGATAGCCACTGCTCACGGTGATAGGACGGTTACCGAGCATGCTGCGGATCGGTTCGAGCAACTCGACACAGAGCCGCTTGAGGTTTTCGAGGTGTTCCGGTTTCGGCGTATTGTCGATGCCTTCACGCGCCGCAGTCTGGCTGTGGGTCATTTCAGCAAGGCTAAAATTGGGTGACAGTTTCATGGTGCGGAGTTTCCTTTATCAATGACACCAAGCCAGATCCGGCCAACGGCATCGATGGATTTGCCACCCAAGTGGCCAGAGACGGCAATAAATACGGCAGTCAGTGCGGAGTGCAGTCCCCAGTACTGACAGAGCCAGTAGGTGATCAGTCCAGCGAAGGCCGAGATGGTCAGTTCACCAAATAAAATACCGAGCTGCTCTTTCAGTGGCACTTTAGGTGTGGTGGCATTACGCCGACGGATAAATGACACCAGACCGCCGAACATGGAAACCACAAGCACCCATGCGTAGGTGAGAAACTGGATCAGGAAGCCGCCATGATTCGGGTCTGGGGTTGGTGTTTGCATGTTAATCCCATAATTTCAGTGTCGGTCGAGTTGTCCGTTCGACCGGTTGATCTGGTAACCGCACGAGGTGGTGCTGCGGCAAAATCGCATGCGGCAATACCTCGGGGTTAATGTCAATCAGTTGGGGCAACAGTGTGCTGGTCTGTTGGCCATAAATTCGCCATGCGAGCGCATCTAGGCTTTCCCCTTGCTGTGCCATCGCGGTGCGGCTCATATCAAGCGCACCCGATTTCGTGGTTTTCCGGTGATGTCAGCCACACAGTGGTTGACGATCCGGCGCAGTTTCTGCGCTTTGGTGGTGACGGTGTCACCACGATCTTGACCGCTGGCGGTGGTGTCGTAATCGGCGTTGTCTTCGCTGATTAAGGCGGCCGCCTCATGGAGTACTGCCCGAACATAGAAACGTTCCTTCGATTCGTTCAGCGGCAGCGGTACGTCCTTGATCTGTGGATTGATGATGTCCATCGCATGACGGATCTTCTCAACCAAAAAAGCCTCGCCCATGTTGCTATCGACACGAGTAACCGCTTTCAGATCCAACACAGGAATGCTGGGCAATCCCGACTGGACGTTGGCCACCAGACTGTTTTCGACGGGCGCATGGACGAGCATCGGTTACGCTCCCGTATCGGCTGAGGGAGCGGTGGACGCAGGATCAGCAACCGGCGCATCAGATGTGCTGGTTGTGTCCTGCGAGCCGCTCGGTGCGTCGCGGGACGACTCAGGTTCGGTAGGCTCATCATCCTTGTCGTCATCGAGGACGGCTTGGCTGTTGAGTTGCTTCCGAAGTTTGTTAATGTCTGGGGTGACACCGACTTTTTTATGCAGGCGTTTGGCCGATTCCAACGCCGCCAGTGCTTCTTTCGGACGTGCCACTTGTAAGGCCAGTCCCAAGCATTTATGCACCTTGGCGCGGATCTGATCGACCATATCTTCTGGATTGGTCAGATCCGCCAAGCGCTCAATCAGCGGCAACTGGTCGGTGATGCCATCCAGATCAGCCAGTAAGCCTTCACTGATCTGTTCAGCCAGCACTGAAGCGACCGACCGACTATATGGCTCAGGCATGACGTAGCCATTCAAAATGGCGTATTCACCAATTCGCAACGCCAACTCGAAATCACCGACATCGATGTTCCAGACCATCAGGTGCAGCAGCATGTCGTTTTGGTTGGGGTTGGCGACGGCCAAAATCCCATCGATCCAGCCGTGATAGTGCGGCAGCATGTCGGCCTTCAATGCGATCCGTGCATCAATCGACTGCAACTGTTTTATCCGTTGCATGTCGGCATGAAAGCGCAGTTCGATGTTGGCAGACGCACTGGCGGATGGATTGGCAGATTCGGCGGCTTCTGCAACCGGTGTAGCTGGCCGTAAACCGTTGACTCGCTGCGGCTTACGCGCCGCATCGAGTTGCTGTTGTTGGCGTTTTTCGGCAAGTGCTTGCTCGAAATGCTGCTTAAAAAGGCTCGGACGCTGGGCTGCCATGATCAGTCGTACTCCACGTTTTCCAGCAACGCGCACATTTCGTAGTCTTCGACCACATAGGCTTCATTGACGGATTGGTAGTCAGCAGTCCGATCCCACTCTGGCTCGTCTTTCAAGTAACGGCGCAGGGTGCCTTCTTGAATGTAGATCGACAGGTTGGATGGCTTGGTGATCAAGACGGTTTTTTCAGGGAAGTACGGAACATGCAGGGTCGGCAATGTGCCCAGCTGACGTGTGCCATAGATATTGCGCATGGCGATCTGTTCAGTCGGTGCAAGCTCTTGGTTCATGATCGGCAAGTACTTGTCGTTGACAATGCCACGACCACAGATGGCAATCAGTCCGGCATCGCGGTACTGCTCACCAATCAGATCTTCGACCGCTGACTCGATCATCGCATCGATGTTTTTAAAGTCGTGACCACTGCCAATCGAGATGTCTTCCAGACGGCGCTCTGGCGCAAACTGACGGATTTTTTGCAGCCAGCCGATGTTGACATCGTTGAGCAACGGATAGGTGTTCTTATCCGATGTGGCCGCACGCATTTCACCGTGCCAGCCGATCTTCAGCTTATCGAGCGCGACTTGGCGGGTGACCATGCTGGCAAGCTTATTAAAGAAATCCGGCATGTGCCGCCATGCATTCAGCAAGCTCCACAGGTAGGCCACGTCATAGTTGGTCTGAGTACATAAGTACTCATCGATCAATTCAACTGCACCCATCGGTGTCGGGCGACGTTTGGTGATCATGGTGTTGGTGGTGCTGGCCACTGAGCGGTCAGCATTTAGGCCAAGTTTTTGGCCATGTGCATCACCGACAGGGATCATGTTGACCTGACCTAAGAATTCAGCCGATTTTTGGTAGGCTTGAATCATCTTCTGGTGCGGGACAGGCTGCACATTAAAGGTGGTTTGCACACTGTCCACGTTGTTGGCGCGGGCGATGTTGGACTGGTACTGCCGCAGCTTCTGTAAAGCATCGGGATGGAGAGCAACACTCATAGGGGGTGTCCTTAAAAAACGGTCGGCTCACGGGGATGGGCGGTTGAGCCGACCGAAACGGTTAAACGGAAGACTGAGCAAACCAGCCTTAGTATTCGTTCATGCCCAGCATGCCGCCGGTCGCAGTCGGTGCAGGATTGGCTGGGGTGACATTCAGGCTCTGCAAGATCTGCTGTTGTTGCAGCTGGCCTTGCACCAGCAACGCGGCCAGTTGGGTAATGTCCATTGGTGCGGGTGTTGGTGCTGGGGTGTTCGGTGTCGGGGTGGCACTGTGTTGTTGCACGGGTGCAGGTTGAGTCGGGGTAGGTTGCTGCGGATTCGCTTGCTGTTGTGGCTGACTCAGCTGCTGCACTTGTGCGGTGAGTGCCTGCATCTGTTGGCCGAGTGCGCTCAGGGTTTGCGAGTTGCTGACCAGTGCTTGGTACACGCCGTCCTTAAATTCTTGATCAGCATCTGGTGTAGCAGTCGGTTGCGGCGCAAACAGGGTGCGAAATTTCTCGCCCCAAGTTGGCTGGGCATTGTGTTGTTGCGGTTGCGGTTGCGGTTGCTGGGGTTGAGGCTGGGTCGGCGTAGGCATGGCAGACATGATAAAAAGCTCCTGATCTGGCACTGTACGCAGCACAGGCCGTCGATCCTGTTGATTAAACTTGATGGGTTCTGTGCCGAGTGAGGCGGGGGTGTCGGTCAGTCCAAGTCCGACCTGGTAGGCTTTGCCAGTGCCAGCAAAATCTCGATAAAACTCAATCGAGGGATAGATTTTTTGGCCTTGGCTATTGATGTTGAGCAGGTTGGGCAGTGCGCTGATGGTGTTGTACAGCACCATGACGCCCGATTCGTCTTCGGCTTCCACTGCCAGAATGTCGCCATAGGCGTTAAACGGCGGTTCAGGAGAGAAGCCCATCAGATGCTCGACGTTGATCCGACCGGCATAGGTGGCCGGGTTATAGCTTTGTGCCATTTCGAGGATTTCTTGACGGCTGAGGGAGCGGCCATCCACAGTCTGGCCTTCGCGAGCGACACGAAACCGTTTTACTTTACGACCACCACCTGCCAGATCAGCCATACCAAAACACTCAAAACACAGAACATGGATTCGAGGCTCAGGATGGACTTTGGCTGTGTGGCGACGCAATCAGCAAAAATCCGCTTAGGGCTTAAGCGGATTTTTGGTCGGAATCATTTATAAAGCACTCGGCTACAGTAGCCGCATGAACGACATCACCGTACTGCCCAGCTACCACAGCCTAGACCCACGCGAGCAAGGTCGGCTCCTGTTCGCCCAAGGCATCCAAATCACCGACATCTCCAAGCAGCTCAAGGTTGCTCGATCCACCGTTGAAAGCTGGAAACAGCGCGACAACTGGAAACGCTCCGACATTTTCGACGATGTCACCATGGGTCTACGCGCCCGACTGCTGCTGGTGATCGGCAAGGACAACAAATCCAACGCCGACTACAAAGAAATGGATGCCCTGATGCGCCAACTGGAGCGCACCGCCAAAATCGAACGATACCGCAGTGGTGGCACGGAAGCCGACCTGAATCCCAAGATTGCCAACCGCAATAAAGGCGAACGAAAGAAACCGCTGAAAAACCAAATCACCGAAGACCAATTCCGCCAGCTAAAGGCCGCCTATGAAGCCAACCTGTTTGCCTACCAACGGACGTGGGTCAAACAAGCGATTCAATCCTCCAAAGTCTTTATGCTGCTCAAGTCGCGCCAGATCGGTGCGACCTATGTGTTTGCACGCTGGGCATTGATTGACCTGCTGGAAACCGGCCATAACAAGATTTTTCTCTCCGCATCGAAAGCACAGGCTTACCAGTTCATTGAATACATCAAAGCCTTTGTGCTGGAGACGATTGAAGTGGAATTGACCGGTGATCCGATTGTGATCAACGGACCGTCGGGGCAGGCCACCATCTACTACATGGGTACGAATCACAAGACCGCACAAGGTCGGCATGGTGACGTGGTCATGGATGAATTCATGTGGATCAACAAGTTCGAGACCTTCGACACGGCTGCATCTGCAATGGCGTCGCAGAAGTTCTATCGCAACATCTACCTGTCCACGCCATCCAGTATCAATCACGAGTCCTATAAAATGTGGTCAGGCAAAGACCATAAAAAAGGCCAAGAGAACGAGATTGATATTTCACACCGTGCGCTGCAAAACCCAACCAAATGCATCGATGGCCGTACCCGCCAGATCGTCACCTTAAGCGATGCAGAAGCGGGTGGCTGTGATCGGTTTGACCGCGCGGAGCTGCTGGACAAATTCGGCGACCGGTTTGGCAACTTGTTTGATTGTGAGTTTGTTGATGACGTCGGCTCGTATTTCCCGATGCTGTTGCTGCTGCCCAACATGATCGACTCGTGGGAGGTGTGGAAGGACTTTCGACCATTTGGCAAACGCCGCTTCGATGGGCCCGTCTGGGTCGGCTACGATCCATCGTTCAGTGGGGATGACGCAGCTTTGGCAATCATCGCGCCACCACAGAGCCAATACCAACCGTATCGCATCCTTGAACGTCACCAGTTTAAAAACCTGCCGCCGCACATCCAAGCGCAAAAAATCCAGCATCTGATTGAAGGCTATAACGTTGAGTTTTTTGGCATTGATAACACCGGTAACGGTCTGGCGGTATCGGAGCATGTCAGCAAGTTTTACCCATCGCTGACCCGTATCAACTACAGCGTCGAGATCAAGACCCGCATGGCACTGCGAGCCAAAGAATTGTTTAGCCGTCGGCGACTGCACTTCGATGCTGGCCTGCAAGACGTAGCTAAATCCTTCCTCTCGATCAAAAAAGCCCTGACCGGATCAGGTCGGCAAATGACACTGGTCGCCAACCGATCTGCTGCCACCGGCCACGCAGACGTGGCATGGGCAGTGATGAATGCACTGGAAGCCGCACCGATTGCGGACTCTACCGATCAGCAAATTCAAGGCGCCCGCAAAGCGCGTATCAAGGTGTTCTCATGAGCCAGCAAGCAGAAACCCAATCACCAGTCGCCAAGACCGTCGCATTTCGGTTTGGCGAACCAGAGCCAGTCCTCGATGGTCATAGCATGTTCGAGTACGGCTATTGCCCGATATACCACAACTGGTACGACCTGCCATATGACATGCGAGCAGTCAGTAAACTGTTCCGCGCCACCAGCCACCATACCAGTGCGCTGACCACCAAGCGCAACATCCTGACCACTGCATTCAAGCCACACCCACTGCTGAATCGGCAGGAGTTTAGTGCGTTGGTACTCAACCTGCTGACCTTTGCCAACGGTTATCTCCAGATCGAACGCAGTCGGCTGGGATCAATCCTGCGCATCCGTGCCAGACCTGCACTACACATGCGCCGCATGCGGGATCTGGATCGCTATGTGCAACTGCAAAGCGGGGTCGATATTGCCTATGGCACAGAGCATGAGTTTGCTAAAGGTGAAATCATCCACCTGTATGAACCGGATCTCGACCAAGAGATCTATGGCATCCCACACTACCTGTCCAGCATTAACTCGATCCTGCTGAATGAAGCGGCCACCTTATTCCGGCGCAAGTACTACAAGAACGGCGCCCATGCTGGATTCATCCTGCACATCTCAGATGCGATGAACACGCAGGAAGACATCGACAACGTCGAGCTTGCCTTACGCAACTCGAAAGGCGCAGGCAACTTTAACAACATGCTGATCTATACCCCAAGCGGGCAGAAGGACGGGGTCAAGGTCATCCCACTGGCGGAGGTCGCTGCCAAAGATGAATTTATGAACATCAAGATCGCCAGCCGTGATGACCAACTGGCTGCGCACTGCATGCCACCACAACTGATCGGAGTGGTACCGAACAACACCGGTGGCTTCGGTGACATCGAGAAAGCGGCGAGGGTATTCTTTGCGCACGAGATCCGCTACCGCATGAACATGCTGCTGGATATTAATGAACGACTCGGCATGGAGGTCATCAGGTTCGATGAGTATGAATTACTCAAGGCCATCGAGACCACTGCACCCGACAGCTAGTCAGCACCACACACATCAACACCAGCACACCCAAAGCCAGCCACGTTGCTGGCTTTTTTTATGCCAGTCCAGTCCGCACGGTCGCAGTTATCTCCGCGCCTCACCTGCCCACTAAAGATGCGAATCATGATGCAGTTGCATCAGGCCAGTGAAGCCACGCCACTGCTCGCGTCAGGCACACAACAGGCAGTAGGGTGTTTGATGCGGTCTGATGCACGTTGATGCAGATCGAATCAGAGCAACACGAGGGGAGCTCTGCAGAAAGCAGAGCAGTTGCTGCAGGCGAGGCTAGATGATCAAAAGCAAATTTAGTCACTAGATTGTGACTTGCTCACCTTTCTTGCATACATTGCTTTATCCGCTTCGTGCAGCATATCTTCGATGGATGAATGCTTGAGTGGCTCATACGACACAGACCCATAGGAAAAATCAATTGTGTAAGGCAGCGCCAACCCAGTCAATTTCGCCTTTAGATCACTATCAAACCGCTCGATCAGAGCCACAATCTCTTTGGGATCGATGTTCGTCAGCAATGCTACGAATTCGTCGCCACCAATGCGTGCGAATAAGTCTGATGTTCGGAAAGATTCTCGCATCTGCTCTGCAAACAACTTAAGGGCATGATCCCCTTCTGCATGGCCATAGGTATCGTTTACGACCTTGAAATTGTCCAGATCAAAGAAGATCAACGTCGCTGGAAAAAGCTGTCGCCTGCAGATCTCTAGGCTGTATTTACTCAGCGCTAAGAATCCTCGGCGATTCGAGATACGCGTGAGATCATCTGAGATGGCGAGTTGTACAGCCATGATTTCACGCTCAACCATCCCAGCCAGATCGGAAAGCATATTAATGTCTTCTTCCTCAAAGGTGCGCGGCTCACGATCAAGGATGCACAGCGTTCCCACGGGTTGGCCACTTAATGTGTACAACGGATGGCCTGCATAGAAGCGAATGTGTGGGTCACCAGTCACTAGTGGGTTATCACAAAAACGTTCGTCCTGCTCAGCGTTTTCGATGATGAATACGCCCTTTTTGAGAATCGCATGGGCGCAGAAAGAAACCCTACGCTCGGTTTCTTTTATGTCCAATCCAATCCCTGATTTGAACCACTGGCGGTTCTCATCAACTAGGGACACCAACGCTATCGGAACACCGAAAAGACGTCGAGCCATACGTGTCACACGGTCAAAACGCTCCTCTGGCGGGGTGTCCAGTATGGCCAGCGACCGTAGTTGGCTAAGGCGTTCTTGTTCATCAACAGGGATACCAGGCTCTTGCATTGTTGACTCCATGCAGTGTTAAAAATTGGGCGTGGGGTGGTTTTGGCGGCGATATTGAGGCTATCACCTTTTCAGGATTCTAGACATTGGAGAGAGGACTTACTGTTGTTAGCTCGTATGGATAACTCAATTAAAAGGGCAGTTTTAAAAATAGTAATCCAAGTAATCTAGTCCAAAGCTATAGAGCAAGCTAATGTTTTTGCATAAAAAAATGGATTACCTGAAAAGGTAATCTGAAGTAATCCAATCCGATGGTGTAACCAATAAATCAATACAGAACATAGGCTTAAAAGGTAATTCGAGCTTACTCTAAAAAAAGGTAATTTCTTACCTTTGGATGACTACTTTCTTACCTTTTAAAAACTGTAAATTTCTTATATAGATTAAAGATTTATATGGTTTTGATAGAGTGGATTACCTAGATTACCAAATCTTTTTACGACCTCAACATTGGCCGATTTTTCCTCACGAAGCATTCTGGCTGCCCAGATTGCTGGCGTATTCCTTGCTGCCCATATTTGACCCAAAAAACCGTGGGCAAACCGTGGGCAAAAAATACAGCTTTTTAGAGGGTCAGAAATGAAAAAAGCCCTTGAAATTCAAGGGCTTAATTTCGATATATGGCGGGAGCGGTGAGATTCGAACTCACGGAGGGCTCACACCCTCGTCGGTTTTCAAGACCGGTGCATTAAACCGCTCTGCCACACTCCCGTAGTGGCGTGCATTCTATCAGAATATTTCCTAAAAGCAAGCACTATCTCGCGACAGGTGCGCAGATTATAAGCGAGCGGCCAGTTGTGCGCCTTCACGAATCGCACGACGCGCATCCAACTCACCCGCAAACTTCGCGCCACCGATCACATGGTAGCGTGAATCGACTGGATTGCCTTTGTCGTCAAGTTTGACCAGCGTGTTGACTGACACTTGACCCGCACACAAGATCACATGATCAACATTCAAAATCTGCGACTCACCGGCGACGCGGATATGTAAGCCGAGATCATCGACTTTGACATATTCGACTTCAGCCAGCATTTTGACACCATGTTGCCCCAGCACAGCCTTGTGAATCCAACCGGTGGTTTTGCCCGGGCCTGCGCCCATTTTTTTGACGCCAGCTTTACGCTGGAGCATGGTGATCTCGCGGGTTTTTGGTGGACGCACGGCGGCAGCCAGACCACCTTGATCGGTCACGTCCAGATCAATGCCCCATTGCTTGCAGTATTGATCGACGGTTTGATTGGGGTGTTCCAGCAGGTAGGCGCAGGTATCGATGCCAATGCCACCGGAACCAATCACCGCGACGCGCTGACCGACTTCGACCTGACCGCTGAGTACTTGGTTGTAGGCCACGACTTTGGGATGGTCTAAACCGTCAAACTGTGGAATACGCGGTGTCACACCACTGGCGACCACGACGTCATCAAAGCCACCAAGCTGATCAGCGGTGACTCGACTGTTCAGTTTAACCTGTACTCCGGTACGCTTGATTTCGTTGCGGTAGTAGCGAATGGTTTCTTGAAACTCTTCTTTACCCGGAATCGCGGCAGCCATGTTGAACTGTCCGCCGATGTCAGCGGCTGCTTCAAACAAGGTGACTTTGTGGCCACGACCTGCGGCAACCGTAGCGGCGGTCAGACCGGCCATACCACCACCAACGACGGCGATGTTTTTCGGTTGTTTGGCCTTGAGGTAGACCAATTCGGTTTCGTAGCCAGCCCGTGGATTGACCAAGCAAGTCACACGCTTATTGCTCATGGCGAGGTCGAGGCAGCCTTGGTTACAGGCGATACAGGTGTTTATGGCTTCAGGTTGGCCTGCTTTAGCTTTGTTGACAAACTCGGCATCGGCCAGCAGCGGGCGTGCCATTGAGATCAAGTCAGCATCACCGGCAGCGATGGTGGCATCACAGTCTTCTGGCGTGTTAAAGCGGTTGGAAGCGATGACTGGAATCGACAGGTGTTGCTTAATATTGGCGGTGACTTGGCGAAAGGCCATCCGTGGCACTTGGGTTGCGATGGTCGGCACACGTGCTTCATGCCAGCCGATGCCGGTGTTTAAGATCGTCACGCCAGCTGCTTCGAGGGCTTTACTGATTTGGACGATTTCTTCCCATGTGTTGCCGTTCGGCACGAGGTCGATCAGTGACATCCGATAGATGATGATAAAGTCTTCACCGACGGCTAGACGTACTGCTTTGACCACTTCAAGTGGTAAGCGCATGCGGTTTTCAACCGAGCCACCCCAGCGGTCAGTCCGTTGGTTGGCGCGTGGGCAGATAAACTGATTCAGTAGATAGCCTTCTGAGCCCATGATTTCCACGCCATCGTAACCGGCCAGTTTGGCCAGTTTGGCGGTATGGGCGTAGTCTTTGATGGTGCTGAGGATTTTGCTGTCGCTGAGTTGCTTGGGCTTAAATGGGTTGATTGGCGACTTGATCGACGAGGCCGATACCGAAAATGGGTGATACGCATAGCGGCCAGCATGTAGAATCTGCATGATGATTTTGCTGTCGTAGCGATGTACGGCCGAGGTGACGCGGCGATGGTTCAGCACGTCGCCATAGTGATTGAGCGAACCTGCTAGTGGTTTGAGCCAGCCTTGACGATTCGGTGCGATCCCGCCGGTGATCATCATGCCAACGCCGCCTTTGGCACGTTCAGCAAAGTAGGCAGCCAGCTTGCCGTAATCCCAGAAGCGATCTTCTAAGCCGGTGTGCATCGAACCCATCACGATGCGGTTCGGTAGTTTGGTAAAACCGAGGTCAAGCGGGGCAAGCATGTGTGAAAATGAACTCATGGCAGTTTCCTCAATCGCGACGATTGCTGTATAACAGTGGCTAAAGTTAATGGTGTTAAGATTAG
>Ga0209599_10000252_pt1 | contig 37915 bp, 35 predicted proteins | sample Shrwel_input2_FT_FD_187534 | JGI IMG/M metagenome (GOLD analysis project Ga0209599, IMG submission 187534) | Subsurface microbial communities from deep shales in Ohio, USA - Utica-3 well 1 S input2 FT (SPAdes) (version 2) ...
TAAAGATTGCTAATATGTGCATCACCAAGAGATGGCGGGGTGGCAGAGTGGTCATGCAGCGGACTGCAACTCCGTGTACGCCGGTTCGATTCCGACCTCCGCCTCCATTGGTAAAGCCCGAGTGGTGAAATCGGTAGACACAGGGGATTTAAAATCCCCCGCCCACAAAGCGTGCCAGTTCGAGTCTGGCCTCGGGCACCATTTTTCAGCTAATGAAATATGGTGCAAATAAAAATCCAGCGTAAGCTGGTTTTTTTATGTCTAAAATTTATAAAATATAAAAAAGCCAAGTCCTTTGACTTGGCTCCACACCACTTTTGAAACTTAAGCCACTTGCTGCCCTGCTTTCACTGGCAATAAATTTTTATCTAAACTCAATTGATGACCTCGCACTGTATCTATCGCATATTCAGGCTTTTTAATGGAATCGACAAATACCCATTGTGATTGGACTTGAGTTTCATCAAATTGGACAATTAAATATCCTCTTTGATTTAAATTGCAGTAACTCAACTCATCAATTAATGTCGTGAAGGCAAATTCAAACTGTTGTAACTGTGCTAGTGGAATATCTAAATACTTTTCCAAGCCCGGTGAAGATACTGAACTGGTTGCCAACTCAACACCAACAAATGCCCCATCCTTACTGTATAAATTGGATGACCATGCATTATGCGTATCCCCGGCCAACACCACCACTTTTTTCTTTAGCTGTGCCAAAGTTCCATATAAAATCTCACGCTCAGCAAAATAACCATCCCATGCATCCAAGTTATAAGGTGCAACCGTTAGGACACGTGCTTTTTCTTGTGCTGTTAAAGTCGGATCACCTTGTAATAACCGAAGTTTCAATTTTACTAATTCAGTGATTTGCACGTTCATCTTATTTAAAGTAGCTTCACTTGGATTCCCTGCGGTAATTTCAGCTAAAGCCTGTAACAACTCTGCAGGAACGAACATCTTGGTCATCAAAACTTGTTGACCCAACACATCCCAAGTTGCATTTGAGCTTTGTATTACACCGATTATATTTTTCTCTTTATCCCCCAGTAACCATTCTCGTTGCGTTTGCCCTAAGATTGATCGAGCAGAATTGAACAGAGCTGCTTGAAATGTAACGGTGTCTAATTGTCCTGTCATTGGATTTATAAATTTTAAATAGTTCAACTGTTCATCACGCGCAATAATACGGGTATCCAACATCATTAAATTGACAAGCCCACCGAAGTTAAATTGACGATAAATCTTAATATGTTGATTATCGACAGGGCGAATTGGCATCCACTCAAAATAAGCTTGTAAAGCTGCTAATTGTCTTTCTAAAAACTTACCTTCATTCTTTGCGTTTGGTGTTTCTTCTGTATGATTCTCAGCCCCTTCTCGCCACGCATCATTGGCTAACTCATGATCATCCCAAATCACAATAAATGGATGACGATGATGCAATGCCTGCAGATCTTTATCTTTACGATAGAGCGCATAACGCTTGCGATAATCATCTAGTTTGAGAATTTCTGTATTATTATCCGCTTCAAGTTTACGAACCGCTTCATCTTTTGCATAACCATCTGTGCCATACTCATAGATATAGTCACCCAAATGAATCACTACATCTACATTTTGCTTAGCCATCTCACGATACACATGGAAATAACCGACTGGATAATAAGAACATGAACATACCGCAAAACTGACTTTAGAAGTACTGGTTGGTAAGGTCTTAGTTTGCCCGATAGGTGAAGTCTTATCACCGAAGATAAAACGGTAAAAATAGCTTTGATTTGGTTTTAGCCCAGTTACATCTACCTTTACAGTAAAATCTTGTGCTGCTGCAGTAATTACCTTGTTCGCATTAACAACTTGTTTGAATTGCTGATCTAAAGCAATTTCCCATGTCACTTGCAGACGTGCACTACTGTCATTGGGCGTCAAACGTGTCCACAAGATCACGCGATCCTGTAAAGGATCACCACTGGCAACCCCATGTTCAAAATTCACTTGTAATCTTGCTGTCTCTTGATCTGAACTGTCGTTACATCCTGTAAACCCCGCAGATAAAGATAATGCCCCGAAACCAAATAGACTTTTTTGAATAAGTTCCCGTCGTGAAATTTTTACTGTCATTTGAATAGCCACCTTAATTTTTCACTATAAATAAATGACTTAAATTAATTATCTAAGATGAAGCTTTAATCTCAGTTTGATGAAAGAATCATGAAATTTAAATGACAATGCTTATTTTTCATCAGATAAGCACATGAATTGATTGAAAAGAAAGCAAATAGTCAGTTTAGCTCTTGCCAAGTTTTAAAGTGTCCTCTATTATTGCGCACATGCCCGAGTGGTGAAATCGGTAGACACAGGGGATTTAAAATCCCCCGCCCACAAAGCGTGCCAGTTCGAGTCTGGCCTCGGGCACCATCTTTCAACTAATGAAATATGGTGCAAATAAAAATCCAGCATAAGCTGGTTTTTTTATGTCTGAAATTTAAGAGCAGATCATAAAAAATGCCTTAATCTTTAATTAAAGCATTTTATGTTATTGATTTAAAACAATAAGTTTTATTCTACGCGTATGATTTTACCATTCTCATCGTGATGTACGATACTGACTTTTTGCTGACGACCTGTTTGAATCTCTTGCTCTGACAATTCAAAATAACGTGCATATTCTGGCAATGTCTTTTCAATGGCATGTTTTTTATGCACACGTTTTGCAGGTAATAATCCCCACAACAACAATGCAATCGCACACATAAATAATGCGACAACTCCACGCTCAATCCCATCACTAAATGCTGCCATCAATCGTTGAGCAATATGTGTTTTTTGTAACTCAATCAGCACCCAAACCAAAATAAATGGACGCCATAATAATAACCACCCCGCCCACATCATTGCTGTTGTTGTCGTAGAAAAATAACGTTTATGCCATGGGAGCTGGCGACGTAAATCTATAATCAAACTATTAGCTTTCATTTCTCTTACTCAGCAAAATGAATCTTAGCGATTCATCGGATTCCACGATCTGGACTAACCCAACGTGCGCGTTTTTCATCAGCGCGCAATAGCACTTTTGGAAAGGCGACGATTGTAGCAGTAATCGTAATCAACCAGAACACAAAGGGATACCATATCATCCAATAGTAGTTTTTCCCTAAGTTCGGTTCATAACGACTATCCATCCATTTGCTTAAAGCAAACTGAATTAAACAGGTCGCACCTAACAAAATTCCACTACCATATGGTAAAAATGGAGAGCTAACTATTGCGAATGTCGGTATGGTAAATAAGAAATGTAATAACCATATCACAGCCATAATCAACATGAGATACGACCAAACCAAGGTCAAACAAAGCTCAAACATCAAAGGCCATAAATAGTTAAGCTTCGGCTTAAAGAATACATCTATATTTTTAATTAAAACCTGCGCTCCCCCCATTGCCCATCGCAAACGTTGTTTCCATAAACCATTTAAGGTTTCTGGCATCAAAATCCAAACAAGCGCATTTGGCTCAAAATGCACATCCCAACCTGCACGTTGTAACTTCCAAGTAATGTCAATATCTTCGGTCAACATATTCGGTGACCAATAACCTACTTGATGAACTGCACTTTTACGAAATGCAGTAATTACCCCTGATACGGTGAATAAACGACCAAAAGTACGTTGAGCACGTTTGATCATACCAACAATAGAAGAAAACTCCCCTACTTGGATACGTCCCAATAAAGTCGAACGTGTACGAATACGCGGATTACCTGTCACAGCAGCCACCGTAGAATCCTCTAAGAAATGACGAATCATCCATTTTGCGGCATGTGGATCAAGCAACGCATCACCATCAATTCCGATTAGAAATTCTGCATCTGTCATCAGGCTACCAGCTTGCAAACCCATAGCTTTGCCTTGATTCTGCGCCAAATGCACTACACGCAATTTTTCATATTGCATTACCAAACGATCGAGCACTTCAGCAGTGTTGTCAGAACTACCATCATTAATCGCAATCACTTCAAAATTTGGGTAATCCAATTTAAGAGCATGGCTGATCGTTTCTTCTGCATTGTCCCCTTCATTAAAACAAGGCACCAATACCGCAACTTTAGGGTATTCAGTCAAACCCACTGGTTGTTGATAAGGAGGTTCCTTTCGCTCTTTCCAGTAAAAGATAATTGCTCCAACCATCCATAAGTACGACATAAATAATGGATAATAGAAAACAAATTTAATCGCAAAAGCCCATATCGAATTTATCAAACTGATCATAGTCATTCTTCTATGGCACTAATTGAGATGATTTCAATGCAAATGCCTTACGCATGGTTTCAACATCAGGATGAGATTTGCTTGGATCATCTGGATAGTAAGCGATATGCATTGCGCCCTGCTGGTACAAAGACTTGATCGTAGATGCCATTTCTTCAGATGGAACTTTTTGATCATTTCTCCAATTGGTTGCTTGCAACTCCATCACTGTCTTTTTAATACCATTCGGATACTGTTTTATCCGATTCATAATACTTGTATAAAACTGATCTGGATGATCAACCTGCTCCATATATGGCATTGCCATAATTGCAGTAAAGTCGTATCGATTAAGAGATTGTTCCAACGATTGTGCATACCAGTTTTCGGCATAGGCATTTAAAGCGACTTGCGCATAAAGATTGCGTGCAGTCATCAAATAAGGTTGATATTGACGCACCTCACCAGCCAGTTCCATTGCGAAATCATCTAAGTAATTGGTTTTATAAGCTGTCCATTTTTGCAAATAAGCATCATTATTTCTAATCTGTGCAAGATCAGTGGGTAAACCTTGCTTCGCATAAGCAGCTAGGGCTTGAGGACTTGCATCTTCGTAGTCAGATAAAGTCACATCATCATGGAACAATAGACCATCAAACGGTGTAGATTTGGCTAGATCTTGGTAGATTTCTTTAATCGTCTGTCGTGCTTCAGGTGAAAATGGGCTGAGACGGATGTAGCCCATATTTAAATGTTCACCTGCTTTTGCTTGTTGGGTTTGTACCAAGTCTTTTGCAGTCGGATCATTTTTAGGTAATTCCCAAGCCAACATCGGCATCCATGCATAAAGTCGTTGTACTGAAGTGCGAGTTTGTATCTGCCAAGCCACTCGATTAAATAAATCTGCACGCATTGGAATATGCCGATTTGGAAAATACACCATATCAGCCGACCCATTGGCATCAGGATCAGAAAAGGCTTGTAAATAAACAGTATTAATACCCATACCATTAATACGGTCTAAAAGATTACCTAAATTACGCTCTTCTTGTTGAGGATCAGGATCATAAATATAGTCTAAATCGACATGCATGATTTTTTGCGGCCGATTGTTATCATTCAGATTTAATTCACGATTTTTAATCTCTTGTGCTAAAGCATTGGTTGACATATTACCTTGAATCAAAATACGACTCATATTTTGCAATGATTGCTTCGCATGGTCGGCACCATCATCAAGCGTAATGGTAATTGGCATACCAAGTTGCTTAGATGTCTGCACTAGCTGCATATTATAGCGACCATACGGCCAGACCATTACACGTGGTGAACGTAAGCCATGTGCTTTGAGCAGGTCATTATTATGTTTTAAATCTTGATAAATTCTTGTTTGATAATCTGTATCAGATTCATAAGTTTTGGTTTTAGGATCGTAAATTCGAGTAATTGCAGCAGGCTCAGAATTACCTTGCGGATTAGCGTTCACACCTTGATGTAAATGATAACTATGGCTTGCGATTTCGACTAAGCCACTACTTTGCATTTCCTTAAGTTCATCCCAACTTAAAATTTTATTTCGTGCAATTTCTTCCCCACCAAAATCTACTTTTTGATTCTCTTTCGGCTCTAACCAAGACCCGACTACAGCTAAAACAACTGGAATCTTTTTCGCACGAATAATTGGATATGCATTTTGATAAAATGATTGATAGCCGTCATCAACCGTCAATAAAACAGGTTTATTGGGTAATTTATATTTGCCTTGATGCGCTTTTAATAACTGATCCACATTAATAAAGTGATAACCGTTCTTTTTTAACCAATCAATATGCTCACTAAATTGTTGTGCAGTGACAGCATAACTTGGGATGAGAGCATCTTTCCGATCAATGATTTCATGATATCCAATAACTGTTAACGTTGAAGCATCAATCTTGGGACTAGCTGCAAACGTTGCCATAGATGTCGCTACAGCGAATACAAGACCCAATAAATTTTTTATGGTCGGAGACACTAAACGTGATGACATGGAGATATCTTCTCAATATTTGAAAAATGTTGAAGACAAACTATCTATATTGATCTTTAAATCACAGAAATATAAAAGTTGATCAGTCCAACAGGATGTGCGGATTGTAGTTATAATTTTAGAAGCTGAAAACAAGCTTAAAAGTTTATTTTATGAAATATATATCAATATAAAATGAGCTTAAAACCATACAAAAAAGCCCGATAAAATTATTATCGGGCCGCTATTTATTAAATAGATTAGTATTCAATAAGCTGGAAGTTAGGATGCTCAGCTAACTGTTGTAAATAATAACGCTCTTTTTGGTAGAAATATTTATACAAACGGTTTACCCATTCACCACGACGGAAAGTTTGAATTTTCTTATTCACACCATCGTATTCCAATAAAACAATATTTCCTTCTTCTGGTGACAATAGTGTAATGCGATAATCATGATGAGCATGCTGATGTGTAGGGCTAAGTTCTCTAACGATCTCAACCTTGTTATCCCCATCCATCCAATAATGCTTATCGATTAAGGCTTTTTCATTGACCCAGAAGCCTGTTTCTGTACCATCATACGTATCGATCAGGAAGAAATTATGTAACTCTTTTAATAACTCTGATGCGGTGATATCCAAATAATCATTCATACCTACCTCTACTCACTTAAATTTTTATTACCTGTTCAATATAAACAAACATTTTTTATAATTTACTTAACCATATTAGTGAGTTATATCAACGATATATGGTGTGCTAAAAAGCAATTTTCCCAAAAGTTAAATTCACATCACATTTTTTTCGAAAAAGTTGATTAAGAATACATTGCCCTTTTCATCAAAGATATACAGAACTTTCTATAGAATCAATGATTTTCGGAAGAATGCGCAAAAAAACAGATAAAAACAAAATCATTAAAATTCAATGATTTAAATCATTATAGAAAATATTGTTTGTATTGTTTTTGTACTGCAATTTTAGGATTGCGATTTAATCAATAAAATCAATTAAATCGCTTATTATATAAATACTTAAACTGTTCATTCATCACGTGTTTTGACATCAAAAAGTTCGATCTCAAAAGTTAAATTGGCATTGGCTGGAATAATTTTTCCCATTTTGCGAGAACCATAAGCCAAATGTGCTGGTACAACCAATTTACGTTTACCACCCACACGCATTCCCATGATGCCTTGATCCCAACCTTTAATGACTCGCCCAGTACCAATTACTGTTTCAAAATAATTGCCACGATCAATAGAAGAATCAAATTTAGTTCCGTCTTCTAACCAACCTGTATAGTGAGTCGTAATTAAAGCACCACGAACTGCTTCTTTACCCTCGCCCACTTTTAAATCAATAATTTCGAGTTCTGTACTCATAATTTCCTCTCTAATCTCTCTGCAAGATTTGATTATTGCAATTGTGTCCACTGAATGTCGATTTGACCTTTGTCACTTAACAAAGTCCATTCACCATCCATGATATTCAACTGTAATTGCATAGTGCGCTCACATAACTGTTCAAGCGCTTGAGTGGTTTGCGTGCTTAATTGCCAAACTTCAACGTTATTTAAAGTTTTAATTTTGGTATTTTTCTCCCACCAATCGACTGATTGAGAGCCATAAGTTACTACAGCTACTTTTTTGCAACGCGCACTTGCTTTTTTAACTTTATCTTCAGATGGACAACCAACTTCAATCCAGTTTTCCAAAAGACCTGTCAGATCTTTTTGCCATAAAGCTGGTTCATCCGTTTCAAATAAATCTTTAGTAAACTCTAAATGCTCATGAGCAAATCGTGCGTAAGCTAAAATGCGCACCATTAATCGTTCAATCGTTTCAGATGGATGTTGCGCCAAAGTCAATTGATAGTCTGCATAGATGTGTTCATCCATATTGGCAATATTTAAGTCTGCCTTATATATTGTTGCTTTTAACGCCATAAATCATGTCCTCAAATTTGGCGCTAAGCATACTCTATTTTACTATGCAGAATACGATGAATATTGCTCTTAGTTATGCAGTTTCATTGATTTTAGTTGCTAATAATTGTGCCTCAAATGTCGACCAGTCCTGCTGTGTTTGTACTATCACTTCAACGCGATTATCAATACTTTCTTCTGAAGACTTATAGTTAAACTGCTGAGGATTAAAATTAAAAGTTTTCCAACCTTGATCAGTATTGAATATCCCTTTAATTCGAACCCAATCTTTTTGCGAGCATAAAACATCTAACAAATCATAAAAGTTAAATTGCCATCGTTTTGGCAACTTCCAACCAGCCACAGTGTATCCTTGCGCAGTTTCAACATAATGATAGGGTAACTGTTTTATTTCAGCCTGCTGTTCAGCCATAGATTGTGTTTTTTGCAATTTTAGTAACGGTTGAATTTTTCGATTTAAAGGTTGTTGAATCACATCCAACTGCTCGATATGAACTAATCCATTTTCGGCTTCAATCCAAAACTGGACATACGCCTGATATTCTTCTTTTAAAGCGAAGAAAGCCTGATGATCAGCTTCAGTCATACAATCTATATGTGACAAAACCACAATTTGTGCAGCTTTAAGCTGATCTGTATATAAATTCTGCTGAACCCACGACTGATCATGTAAACGACTACCATCAATTACAATCACTAAAGCTCGCATGCTCAAACTGCTTTGCCAATGGACTTCTGTTAATTGCTCAAGTAACTGAGTGGGATGACCTAAACCTGTTGGTTCAATAAATAAACGATCTGGTTTACTTTCAGTTAATAACCTTGAAAGCGCAATTTGCATCGGCAACTGGCTACTGCAACACAGACAACCACCTAACAGCTCTTTAAGTGCATAACCTTGCTGTTGCGTAATCAGTTGTTGATCTACTCCAATTTGCCCAAACTCATTCATCAAAACAGCCCAAACTTCATGCTCAGGTTTTTGCGTTAATAAATGTTGTAATAAAGTGGTTTTACCCGCACCTAAAAATCCTGAAATAATATGTGTGGGTACGGCTTGTTGAGCGAGGAGTTTCACTTCATTCTCATCATGAATTTTTCCTCATTTTATCGAGAACTCTTATAAAACAGGAAGAATTTTTAGCTCCATCCTAAAAACAATAAGCATCACCATTTTATAAAAAAAAGATAAATACATCACAACATTAATCCATACTATTTATCAACTATTAATTTTTAATAGTTTTATTCAATAATAAAGAATTTTCTAATCTAATATTTGTGTTCTAAACACGTAAAGAAGATGCTTATTTTTTATTCAAAAAAACATATTTGCATACATTTAGAGTGGTATAAATATCCGTGGATATTACAAGGAAGCAACATTTTGCTGATTTTTATTTCATATTGTTAAGCTTGGCGTAAAAGATTGTTAAGGATATTGCTGTAAAAAAGTTTGGCACTTAGCATGAACCTCATGCCAAGACTTGGGATTTCGCAAAAGCGTCTGATCAAATATTTAGGCTGTAATCTTTTAAATTTAAATATGGATGCCAAACATATGAAACTTATCAAAACTCTATTAGCGACGACTCTTACTTTAGCTGCTGCAACAACTTTCGCTGCTTCAGGTCATGAAAAAACTCAACCAGCTGAAGAGAAAGTCATTGTATCAACTCAAGAACAACCTGAAACTCAGGGTGCTGTAACGGATGCAACAGCAAGTGAAGCTGCTCCAGCATCAACACCAGCAACCAACTAAGCTGATCTTAGGGTTCCTCCAGAACTTTTAGAGCATCATTTGTAATGATTTAAAACGACTCATTTCAAATGTAAAAGATCGAACCATGCTGCGGTTCGATCTTTTTTAGAATAATCCTTATGACTACTAGCCCATCAAATTGTGGTTTTCTTAAAAATACTACATGAAGGTTGATGGACTTCTTGTAAACGCATTTCTTTACGCTGTTCAGCTGCTTCAAAACGACAACGTTTCCAATCTGTATCTAAATTTAACTTTGGGACTTCTTTCGGTTGACGCTGTTCATCGACAGCCACCATCGTAAAATAACAAGTGTTGGTATGGCGAATGGTTCGTTTCTGAATATTCTGTGCTTCGACACGAATACCCACTTCCATAGAAGTACGACCAACATGATTTACACTTGCTAAGAATGTAACAAGCTCACCTACATAGATCGGCTCTTTGAAATTCACTTTATCTACAGATAAAGTCACAACATAGCTACCCGAATAACGACTAGCACAAGCATAAGCAACTTGGTCTAGCAGCTTGAGAATTGCTCCACCGTGAACATTACCTGAAAAATTTGCCATATCAGGTGTCATTAAAACAGACATCGTCAGCTCTGCTTGATCATCTGTTACTTGGTTCAACTGATCTAATTGATACATGGATACAACTCATAGAAATGTAGCCAAAACATTATCGTTCATTCCCAACCATAAAAATACGTGTAAATGCATAAAACATCATCACCCATTTTTATGATTTGCCGATAATGATTTCAAATTGATTACAATTATGACATTTGTTGCTATTTGCTCTAAAAAAACCAAGTAAATGTTTATAATAAAAATATCCACATTTCTTCAAATTATAAAAAATTATTGACCAATATTTGCAGAAGCAATCAAACCAACCACGCCATTTACAATCATATCAATTGCAATTGTACCGATCAGCAATGCTGATAATCGCCCGACAATATCAAAATAACGATCAATATACTTGGCATGTTTATAACGTAGGTGATCATGACCATATTTCATTAGAATCAAAATACTACAGGTTAATATAAGTGTAACTCCAATAACGGCAATAGCTCCTGTAAATGGCACACTCACACCGGTCACCACTGCTGCGCTAATCGTTCCTGGACCAATCATAAATGGCATGGCAATTGTTCCAGCTAAATGTTCTGGTGCACCACGCATTTCACCAATGGTTTCAGCACCCTGAAATACATAACGGTAACCAATCACCAAAAAGATTAAGCCGCCAAAAATTTGGAATGATTCAAAACGGACATTTAAGTAGCGACTGAAAATATTTTCTCCGCCCCATGCAAAGAGAATGAAGACACCGAATGCAATGAGACAGCCTTGAATTAATGCTTTATTAAATATCTTTGCATCTGTATTACGGATCATTCCAACCATATATACACTCATTAGAAATGGATTCAATAATGAGAAAAACAATGCAAATGCATGAATATAAGGAGAAAACATAGATGTCTCTTTTAAAAAAAATTTAAATGGCGATGAAAATGGACTCAAAAATTCTTCCGAATCCACATGAAAATTTTTCAGCAGAACATAACTTTGTGAATATTGTCGGTGTGACTTGGCTGAGCATGAAGCTTATTTATTGCAAATAAAGTATGATTCATAAGCATCACCTAAAATAATAAAAATCATATGATTGCTAATATTCTCACATATGCGTCTTTTTTTGTTTTTGTAGTCGTTGTATCTCGGTAGTATTGAAAATGTAAATTTTAAGTTATTGAAGCCTACTTTATTTATTTAAGACATGGCATATAAAACTTTGCAATGATTAAGAAAGGCTTTTTTAATTGAAAGCCAAGAAATACTTGATGGGTATTTCTTGGCTCAAGCACGCTTTAAATTTCAAACGAAACTTAAGCAGATTGCTTAGGATGTACCATATTTTTTACTGCGAGGATATCCGCTAATACTTGCTCAGAAATCAAGTTTTCAGCTTTAACTAAAGCAAGTACACCCTGACCTGTTTCGTTGGCTAATTTAGCAATACGTGTGGTCGTTTCATAACCTAAATACGGATTTAATGCGGTAATAATACCAATCGAGTTTTCAACTTGAGACTGACAAAGTTCAGCATTGGCACGAATTGTATCAATACACTTAAGCTGGAACATTTGCATCGCTTTACCTAACAACTCAATCGACTCAAATAATTTAAATGCAATTAAAGGTTCCATTGCATTCAACTGTAATTGTCCTGCTTCAGCTGCTAGAGTCACCGCTAGATCATTTGCAATCACTTGATAGCAAATTAAATTCATTGCTTCAGGAATCACAGGATTCACTTTTCCAGGCATAATTGAACTACCTGGTTGGCGTGGCTCTAAATAAATTTCACCTAATCCTGCACGTGGACCACTTGATAATAAACGTAGATCATTTGCAATTTTTGAAAGCTTCGTGGCCGTACGTTTTAAGAAACTAGATAGCAAAACAAAATCACCCATATCAGAGGTTGCTTCGATTAAATCAGGTGCGCTGCTGATCTTGCGTTGCGTGATTTCAGAAAGTGACTCAATCGCATATTCGCGATACTTCACTTCGGTATTAATCCCTGTCCCAATCGCAGTACCACCCAAATTTACTACGCTTAAAGCATCTGGCATGATTTGATTCAGTTTATTCAAATCACTTTGCAAAGTAGCAGCAAAAGCACCAAACTCTTGACCCAATGTCATCGGCACAGCATCTTGTAATTGAGTACGTCCCATTTTCAAAATATCAGAAAACTCTTCAGACTTGGCTTTAAAGCTTCCAATTAAGTTTGTGAACGGCGTATTCAGTTGTTCAATAGCAGAAATCAGTCCCACTTTAATGGCTGTCGGATATACATCATTGGTGGATTGAGACATATTGACATCATTGTTTGGATGTAAATATTGATATTCACCTTTGCTATGACCTAAATATTCTAAGCCAATATTTGCAACAACTTCATTGATATTCATATTCGTTGAAGTGCCTGCACCACCTTGAATCATATCAACCATAAATTGTTCATGATATTTATTATTCAAAATTTCCTGACAAGCATATTGAATTGCATTGTTTTTATTTTCATCAATTTTATTTAATTTAAAATTAGAATAGGCGCAAGCAGATTTAACTTTTGCTAGCGCTTTAACAAAATGAGGAAACTGGCTTAATTTACTTTGGCTTAAATTAAAATTCTCAATTGCTCTTAATGTTTGCACGCCATAATAGCAACTTTCAGGAATTTCTTTAAAACCCAATAAATCTTTTTCAGTGCGTGTATTAATCTTAATATTCATTTAAATATGCTCTATGTATCTATAATTTTATATTAGAGGACAGTCCGCTTTTTTTCTAATGTAAAAAAATATTACTACATGCATTTTTTGCATAATAGATTATAATAGTGTATGAGCATGCATTTAGGACGAGCTATGACCTTGGAAATTCGATGGATTGAAGATTTACTTGCATTAGAGCAAGAAAAATCAATCTCCCAAGCAGCAGAGATGCGCCATGTTACACAGTCTGCATTCTCTCGTAGAATTCAAAATATTGAAAATGCATTAGGCTTCCAAATCCTAAAACGGCATAGCAAAAACATAGACTTTACTGAAGCGGGTCAAATTCTTTTAGCTTCGGCAAAAAACATACAAAATCAACTTGATACAACTATAAATTATTTAGAAAAAAGTATTAAAAACAATGAGCTTACTGTTAAGTTTGCTGTATCTCATTCTCTAATTACACAGTTTTTCCCACGTTTTATTCATGATTTATCTAATACTTTAGAAGATCTAAAATTAGAAATCATTGCAGCAAATTTAAAACAAGGCATGCGTTTACTTACAGATGGCTCATGTGATTTTTTAATTTGCTACTGTGATGACAGCACCCTTCAACAGCTTGATCGTAGTCTTTTTATGTTCCATAAAATCGTCAAAATGGAAATTTTACCTGTGACTGCTGTGATGAATAATGTTCCCAAATATTCATTTGAACAACTTTTCCCACTATTATCTTATAGCAAGCAAGCTTATTTAAGGAAATGTGTCGATGAAGTAATTGAAAATAAGTTAAATTATCGAACTTTATATGAAACAGATAATGCAGGTGATCTAAAAGAATTAGTACTTCAAGGTTTAGGAATAGCTTGGTTACCCAAACTACTTGTGGAAAAAGAAATATTAGAAAACAAACTTAAAATTGTTGATCAAGAAAAATATAGTACATTCCAAGACGTATACATAATAAGAAGAGAAATCGTTCTATCAAAACGGATAAATTATATTTGGGATTTACTAACCTCTAAAAAACTGTAAATAAAAACCGATTTCCTAAAATAAAAATAACTACTGTACACGATAAAGTGATTATTTGATGATTCATCTGGATGCTAAGCCAAAAGAATAATCAAATAATCACCTGCGATATTAAATAATCTTAAATTAATAAGCTCATTTAAAAATAATTATGTGTTGTCTGCTAAACGCGTGACGGGAATAACTGTATCAACTGTTTGCTCTTCAGGTTCTTCGGCTTCATGCTGATTACCTTCAGTTTTCGCAATCACAGCTGTCGCAATACTGTTACCAATTACATTCGTTGCAGTACGACCCATATCTAAAAACTGATCAATCGCAAGGATTAATAGAATTCCCGCTTCAGGCAACTTAAACATTGCAAGCGTTGAAGCAATCACAACAATTGAAGCACGTGAAACACCTGCAATTCCTTTACTGGTGATCATCAGCGTCAATAAAATCAGAACCTGTTGCGTGAAACTCAAATCAATACCGTATGCTTGTGCAATAAATAACACTGCAAAAGCCATATACATCATTGAACCATCTAAATTAAATGAATAACCAAGAGGAAGAACGAAACTGGTAATACGTTTTGGAACACCAAATTTGTTTAATGCTTCCATTGTTTTAGGGTATGCCGACTCACTACTTGCTGTAGCAAATGCAAGCATAGTTGGTTCACGCACCGTTTTAATTAATCTAAAAATATCTTTTTTCAAGAAGATATAACCGAATGAAATTAAAATCATCCATAAGATCAATAGACCAATATAGAACTGTCCAATGAAGATACTATAATCAAGGATAAGTTTAGGACCCTGAACAGTAATTGCGGAAGCAATCGCAGCAAATACAGCAATCGGAGCAGATGCCATCACATAGTCTGTGATACGGAACATTACACGGCATAGCTCATCAATAATTTTTCCAATAACCGTTGCACCAGTTTGATGTTGAACATAAGCCAATGCTGAACCAAAAAATATTGAAAATACTAAAATTTGAAGAATTTCATTATTTGCCATCGCCTCTGCGAAACTGCGTGGGAAAATATGAGTGATAAACGTTTGTAAACTTAGACTAGAAGCACTCACACCAACATCAACAGCTTCTTTTGGAATGACTAAATTCATACCAGCACCCGGTTGGAAATAGTTTGCCAAACCCATACCGAGTAAAAGTGAAATAAACGATGCGCCAATGAACCAACTCATGGCTTTGAGCGTAATCGATCCTAAAGAGGATGATTTACCCATTGAAATTAAACCTGAAACAATTGTAGCGAACACCAAAGGTGCAATGATCATCTTGATAAGTCTAAGAAACACATCTGTGACGATCTTTAAATAAGCTGCAATATCTGTTGCTTGAGCTGTACTCACGGTACTATGACATGCCCAACCAACTAATATTCCCGATATCATTGCAATCAGAATATACTTGAGCAACTTTTTTTGGTTCATAATAATTATTCCTTCCCTACTTCGCTCTACGCCGAGGCGATTAGCTTACAAATTCCATGCCATACAAACTGCATCAGCTCAGCTCGACTTTTTAAAAGTACAAAAACCGCTGATTCGTCAATGAGCAGAAGCAAGTGTTACTTTTTTTGTTTAAAAACGATAATGCAAAAATTAAATATTTCATGCAAATAATGCATAAATTTTCAATCATTGAACTTTATAATCAACCATGATGCGAATTAAAAAATATCTGAAAAACAAGGTAAAAATTTGAGTTAAACAACATTTTATTGATTAAAAACATGTAAAGTAATTTACTATTCATTAAATTTTTTAATAAATAAAATTTCTAATTTAAGTGAAATTACGATCAATTTTTAGCCTAAAACCTATAGAAAAATGAAGCCTTAAAATTTTATTTAGGTATAAAAATTTTAAAATTGCGAAACCAATTTGATTTTTTCTTGAGCGTAAATTGCTATAGCCACACTTTTATTTATGATTCATTTTTTAATTTTTTAAAATATATATTTTGACAATATATCTATAATCTCAGTCCATGAAGCGATTCATTGACAAGTTTCAATCCTAGAACTGAGATATAGATGATCTTAACTGGAATTTTTGGAAGCTTAAAATTTCGCACGTAAACTGGTTATTCCTATTCCTAAAATTCCTCTGATTACACCCTTGCTCACATTTAACCAATCAAAGTAATCACGCCATAAAATGATTTTTTCATTTTCAACTTTGAATGTGCCACAAACCCAAAAACCAACATGAAATGGTCCAATATTCAAAATATCTGTACGCTCAGTAAGGACAACATTTCCTTTCGCAACAACTTGATGATTTTTAACTTGTAATTTTCGGGTACTACTGAGCCCAAGCTTAATCAAGCTAGCTACCTTTTTTCTGCCTTTAAATGTTGGTAAAGAAACATTGGTATAAATAATGTCAGGATGGAGTAGTTCACTAATCGTGACATGATCTTGTTCAACTAAAGCAGTTAAAAATCGTTCTACAATTTCTTCAGATCGCGCTTCAATATTATTGACATCAATATTTGATGTTGTTTTCATTTTATGTATTTCCTTAAGATTTAAATTTTGAGGTCTAAACGCTGTTGCCAAAGTTTTTCTAAGGCTTTTGTATCGTGATCAAATGGATGAAAATCAGGTCGATAATAATCTAGAAAGTCTTTAACGGTTTTTAATGTTAATAATCCTCGATGACCAACTCCTTCTTTAATGAATTGCGTTATTCCTTTTAGTGAAAGTACTCGATCTGCTTTGAGTAGTCTTCGCATATTATTTGATATTAAGAAAATTAACAGACTTCCTGCGATAGTCATGTAAAAAATACGAGATAAATATCCCCCGCCTGAAGCAACGTAAGCATCAAAAAATACAGCTTTATGTTCGTTTTCTTCCACTGCATGCCATAGCAATAGCTCAGCAACAGGTCCAACTAAACGATGATTCCAATCATCATTACGCAACAACTCTGCGCCTAAGGTTGCAGTGATATGTTCAATCGCACAACCAATCGACATGATGTGCATACTGGGTAATACTTTTTACATTACGCCATACAAAGCTTTAATTTCGTTTTGTAATTTATCAATATTGATCTCCTGCTCATGCGCGTAATGATTGAATGCCAAATGCTCTTTGGCATGCATCGCTTCCTGTCCAATAAAAGCACTTATTTCGGCTTGAAGTACAGGATCATCAATTTTGTCCCGAATATTTCTCAAAGCCTCAATTAACATCAATTCTCCCTGAGGAAAAATGGCGGACATTGCATTCATCAAATGCGTGAAATATGCATCATCACCAAACCAATAGCGCTTTGAACTGGTGAAATCAAAACTCAAGCGTCTGACAGAAAAGGAAGCTCTCAAACGATGTGCTGTGGATGATGGCTTAGATTTAATGGCTTCGGAAGTAGTCATAATTTTCCAATCTACAAAAGTACCAATTGGTTCTTTTGCAAATTGCTTTGTATTACCAGTCAATCATTATTTTTTATCCAACTGAAATTTAAATATTTATTTCTATAATGAGTTGTTTGAATAAAACAATCTTGAGCAATAAACTTGTTAATGTTAGCTTTAGGAAGTTTAAAAGTTTTAAGAATATCTAGTGTGGAAAAACTCTCTGGCGCTTACGATACTCAAGCAGCAGGTTTACCCAGAGGCCGTACCAGCCTGTTAACTGAAGAAACACGTGACAAGCAACGTCGACGCTTGGTTAAAGCAGCAATTAGCGCATTCGCAGAAAAGGGTTTTACGGCCACAACCATTACAGACATTGTTAAAAGAGCACGAGTCTCTAAACAAGCGTTTTATGAAATATTTGAAAATAAAGAAGATTGTTTTCTTGCTGCCGATGATTTAGGTCGAAAGGCATTGTATGAGCAAGTGCTTACAGGCATTCAAGTTGAGAGTTTGCATGATGATCATTGGATCAGATCTTCAGTACGTGCCTATTTACAACTGTGTGTTAATGAACAGGAGTTTACTAAGGCTTGGGCTATCGAGTTCCCAAATGCTGGTCGTCGCTGCTTAGAACAACACAATATATTTTTCGAGGAATTAGGAAAAACACTTAAATCAATTCATAAGGTGATTAAGATCAAACAACCTGAGCAATGGGTAGCTGTTCCTGATTTATTTTATGATGCAGCAATTGGCGGAGCTTACGGAATTATTTTTCGCTATATTTGTCAAAATAGATTTGACGAATTATTAGATCTCGAAGATGACCTTGTGCATTTCATTCAATTTTCAATTGAATATAAAAAATAGAATTTTTAATTTGATCCAAACAAATAAGCCCTTGTAAAAACAAGGGCTTATTTAGATATTTGGCGGAAGCGGTGAGATTCGAACTCACGGAGGACTCACACCCTCGTCGGTTTTCAAGACCGGTGCATTAAACCGCTCTGCCACGCTTCCAATGGCGGCTATCATATAAATAAAAAAACAAATTGGCAATTCTTTTATTCAAAATAATGCACCGAATGCTCAAAATAAACTCAACAATCTGAATTTTTATGAATTTTCGTGCTTTTCATAGCGAATAGAGTTGATATACCAAACTTTTTTACCTAATGGTGTTTGAACTTCTACCTCATCATCTATTTGCTTGGTCAATAAAGCACGAGCCATCGGAGATTCAATCGAAATATGTTGCGGATGGTGATCATAAATTTCATCGACACCCACAATACGTAATGTTTTATGTTCACCAGCTTCATTTTCTATCTCTACCCAAGCACCAAAATATACTTTTCCCTCTTGCTCAGGGACATAATCAACAATTTTAAGTTCTTCTAAACGCTTTCCTAAATAGCGAACACGACGATCAATCTTTCTAAGTATTTGTTTATTATATTGATAATCAGCATTTTCCGACCTATCACCTAAGCTTGCTGCCCAATTTACTTTTTTTGTAATTTCAGGACGTTCTTCATGCCAAAGCTTTTTCAGTTCAGCAACTAACAAATCATGCCCATTTCGAGTAATTAAGTTCGATTTCATAAGAAAAATACGCTAACACAACATTTCGTTTACAAGTTTTTTCATTGTATTCCTTATTTCACCATCGCCAAAGTGTATAAATTTTATTCTTTTTCAAATCAGAAGGTTGTGATGTGATTCTCGCTTTTTTATTGATCAAAATTTGACAATCACTTTTTTGACGCTTAATATGCGCCCCTAAGTTAGTTTTTGTTTAATTTTTATACATTTTGTAAATGTTGTGAAACATTTATCAAATATCCGATCAACCCAATGTCATTTTGAATGGCGTCATGACTTGCCCACCCTTATTGAATTTATAAACTTTTAAAAGTTAAGGCAGTATCTAGCTTGCTGAACTTTTAGGGCATAAATTACCTGTAGCGGAGACAACATGCACAGTAATTCAAGTTCTGGGTCTAGGCCTAGCCTTAACTCTTTATCTTCCAAACTTTCATTTCAAGCTTTAGCTTTAGGTGTAGCAATATTTCCTATCAATAGTCTAAATGCTGAAAAATCACATCAATACAATACCGTAGTCAATTCAAATGTTTTAACTGTCGTCGCAGTTGAAAATCCAACTACAGTATTTAAAGACGGTCAATTTTTACATGGCTTTGGTTATGACTTAGCGCGTAACTATGCAAAAAGTTTAAATGTTAAACTTGATTTTAAAACAGTACCTGATAATACAACTGCCCTGAAATGGGTTGCTCAAGGTAAAGCAAATATTGCGATGACCACGGCAAATATTGCGACGATTGAAAGCAAACAACTGGTTTCTTTTTCTGCAAGCTGTGGTGATCAATCCACGCTCAGTAAGAATGGCTTAAATCCACAGTTGAATTGGGTTCTGAAACAAGCAGATGATCCATTAACACTTACAGCAAGTGGTTTTGTTTGCCAAAGTAAACAATTGGGCACGACTCAACAATTAGCTTCATTTTACAATCGTAATGTCGTTAAACCTGAATCATGGTCAACGATTCAAAAAGATTTGAATCAACGATTACCAATCTATAAAGCAAGCTTTAAACAAAGTGCTGCTAAATACAATTTAGATTGGCATTTATTGGCTGCAATTGGTTATCAAGAGTCTTATTTAAAGCCCTCTTCGGTGTCTCCCACGGGTGTACGTGGTCTCATGATGCTGACTAGTAGCACTGCTCAAGCAATGGGTGTGACAAATCGTGTTGATCCAATTCAGAGCATTCAAGGTGGTGCAAAGTATTATGATCTCATGTTAGATCAATATGCGAATGTGCCTTATCCAGATCGTAACTGGTACGCACTGGTGGCATATAATATGGGACCAGGTGCGGTAAATCAGATTCAGAAACGAATCAAGGCACAAGGTAAAGATCCAAATCAGTGGGTCAATTTGTACGAATATTTACAGCGCAACCAAGTACGTAATGGTCGCTACAAACAAGCTGTTCAATATGTCACTCGTATCCGTAGTTATTTGGAACACCTAAAAACCAATGCTCGTATTGATGTTTAACAACATTTCAATAAAAAAGCTTACCTAAGGGTAAGCTTTTTTTATGCGTAGAAACTAATTAAGCAGTTTGCTCAAGTACTTTCTTGAATAAATCTTTTTGTTCTTGGCTTGGCTTAGCAGTTTGTAAAGCCATCAACTGAGACATATCACCTTGAACTTTGATTTTACCTGTCATGAATGCTTGCATAGCAGCAGCCATATCAAACTCTAAGAATACTTTACGTAAAGTCTCAGCATCCATATTCAAAGTTGTTTTTGCATTTGGAGACAAACCTTTTTGGATTTTCCCTGCATCTAAAGCTAAATCAGTATTACCAGCTGCGTCTGTCACAACTAAGTTAATCGCTAAATTCGCAAGTGCTGGCGGCAAGTTGAGATCTCCTGCTTCAGCAGTAAGTTTTTCAACAGTTGCAAACCAATCATCAGTTAAAAATGCAGCCATGATTATTCCTCAAATATATTTGTTCAATTTCTTGTGCCATCTATCCGAATGGCATCTCATGAAGCAATTTGCTTGTGCCCTGTTATAGCACGTAATTTTTATTTTAGGCTATGACTTTTTGTACGCGTAATTCAATTTTTAAAAAAATTATAAAGAAAAGGCACTTAAAAAAGTGCCTTTAAAAAAGATTTACATTTTACTCTGCAGCAAAACTTAAATTGACCACGTCTAAACGGTTTTTCATCTCTTCTGGATCTTTCATATCAAATTCACGTTGACCATCAAGAGCCTCAAAATCAAATAGCTCTCGATCCGCTAATTGAGATGGGGAAACGTTTTGCAGAGCACCAAAAATGCTATGTAATCGTTTAGGATGCTGTTTATCCCATTCACGCAACATGTCATTAATGATGGCACGTTGTAAGTTTTCTTGAGAACCACACAAATTACACGGGATAATTGGAAATTGGCGTAATTCAGCATATTTAATGATGTCTTTTTCTTCGACATAGGCTAAAGGACGAATCAAGATATTCTTTTTATCTGAAGAAAGTAATTTAGGCGGCATGGCTTTTAAGCTACCACCGTGGAATAGATTTAAGAAAAACGTTGCCATAATGTCATCGCGATGATGACCTAATGCAACTTTAGTTGCCCCTATTTCTTGAGCAAAGCCATATAGCGAACCACGACGTAGACGTGAACAGACTGCGCAGTAAGTTTTTCCTTCAGGCGTCAAACGTTTTGTAATGGTATAGGTATCTTTTTCTAAAATGTAATATGGAATATTGTTTTCTTCCATATAACGAGGTAACACGTCTTCGGGGAAACCTGGTTGCTTTTGATCAAGATTGACTGCAACAATATCAAAATTAATTGGTGCAATGCGTTTGAACTGCAATAAGATATCTAGCAAAGTATAGCTATCCTTACCACCTGACACACAAACCATTACTTTGTCGCCATCTTCGATCATGTTGTAGTCACGAATTGCATGCCCAACTTGACGACGCAGTTTTTTCAACAGGCGATAATACGCCGAACTTGTAGGAAGCTCTGGCTTGAAATTAAATCCTTGGTTGGACTCGACTGGCGCGTACATAGACGTGATTTACCCATAAACAAAAATACCGCAAGATTTTATCCGATTCCGCAAAAAACCGCACCTAAAGAATTTTTCAATTTCTTTCAACCGTCATATTTAAGTTTCATACTGGTAAAATTCTGATCAAAAAATATAAAAAAGCGCTAGATCGCTTATATTTCAAACTTTTCCACAGTTGTCCACAAAACCTGTGGATAAAATTGTGGATTTCTTCGCTATTGACAAACTCTTTTTACATAAGGATAAGGGTTCCAATCAAATTGATCATTTTTTAACCAGTTATTTTAGCTATTTAAAATCAATGGCTTATGTATGTCAAGTCTTCTATTTTAAAAAAAATATTTTAATTTTTTTTGCTGAACATTCGCACAAAATGACTTGATTTTTGTTAGACAGTCAAGAATAAAAAAATTGTAGCCAAAGTACTTTTTATGCTTTTTTTTGTTACACTGCTGTGAAGAACTTATGCTCATCTTTTGCGAATATTATAATGATGGACAAAACAACATATATTTTTGCCCTTTGCTTGGGGACCGTCGGTTTTTTAAATTGCTCAGCATCAATTTATGCTGGGCAAACCATTTATCAATTTAAAGATAATAATGGTACAACGCTGCTCACCAATAAGAAGAAAGCCGAATACAGTCATCTTAAAGTTGTCAAAGCAACCTACTACCCAGACAGTAACATCCATAGCTACAGTAATTGGGGTACAAGTGAAGCCTCGGTACTGCCAAGCTATAGCCGCAATAAAAACGCGTTTGATCAACTCATCCGTCAAGCAGCTCAGCGACATGGCATATCTGAAGGTCTAATCAAAGCAGTGATGCACACTGAGTCAGGCTTTAATATCAATGCTCGCTCCCCTGTTGGCGCACAAGGTCTCATGCAATTGATGCCAGCTACTGCGCGTCGATTCAATGTGAGTAACGCATATGATCCTGAACAAAATATTTTTGCTGGCGCACGTTATTTAAGCTGGTTGATCAAACGCTTTAACGGCGACACTCGACTTGCAATTGCCGCTTACAACGCAGGTGAAGGTAATGTCGATAAATACGGCGGTATCCCTCCTTTCCGTGAAACCCAAGATTATGTACGTCGTGTCACCAGCCGTTATCAAAATTTATATGCATCGGGATTAAGTTCAATCTCTGATTCAAAGACTTCAAATACTCAAGTTATAGCCCAATCAGCGAATTATAATCCACCAAATAATAACCCTGTAGAAACAACATCTGCACCAAAGCAATATAATCGCCAGATCATTACCTTAGCTGATGGGACATTCACAGATGCGCCCTCAGGAACTTATACTACGGCAAATGCGACTGCTACGGCTCGGATTCGCCTCAGCGATTAAGATTCTATTACTCTATTCTCACTAGATGATTTTAGGGCTATTATTTTAAATAATTACTTTTAAGTAGTTGTTTCAATGATGGTTCATATTTTTATTAGCTAAATGTATCTGCGTCCAATTTTTGCTTGAATTTTTGAGGTCCGCCCTGCATATTATGGTCATGATTTAAAATTTGTAAATCAGATCACTTTTTATTTATATGAGGGTTTTCTCAATGATGCGGATTGGTTTGTTCTTGCTAACCAACCTCGCGGTACTGGTTGTAGCTGGCATCATCTTGTCACTCTTCGGTGTCGGTAGTTACCATGGCGCGGGTGGCTTGAATCTAGGCAACCTATTAGTCGTCTGTTTTGTGTTTGGTATGGTAGGTTCTTTAATTTCCCTATTCATGTCTAAATGGATGGCTAAAAAAACCACTGGGACTGAATTAATTGACCCAAATGCACCTCGAAATCAAGCAGAAGCTTGGTTATTACAAGAAGTAGCGCAATTATCTCAACGTGCAGGTATTAAAATGCCTGAAGTTGGTATTTTTCCGTCTTACCAATCGAATGCATTTGCAACAGGTTGGAACAAAAATGACGCTTTGGTAGCAGTATCTACTGGTCTACTAGAACGTATGAACAAAGATGAACTTCGTGCTGTACTTGCGCATGAAATTGGTCACGTTGCAAATGGCGACATGGTGACACTCGCACTTATTCAAGGTGTCGTGAACGCTTTCGTGATGTTCTTTGCGCGTATCGCAGGTGACTTTATTGACCGAAATGTCTTTGGTCGTGAAGATGGCGAAGCACCAGGTTTAGCATATTTCGCAATTACGATTGTACTTGATATCGTATTTGGTATTTTAGCTTCTACTATCGTTATGTGGTTCTCTCGTCAACGTGAATACCGTGCAGATGAAGCTGGTGCACGTTTAGCTGGTAAAGATGCGATGATTTCAGCATTACTTCGCTTACAAGCAGAATCAGAAATGCCTGATCAAATGCCAAAAGAAATGAAAGCATTTGCCATTACGGAAGGTAAGGAACAAGGCTTTAGCTTAGCTGCTTTATTCCAAACTCACCCTAGCATTGAGCAACGTGTTGCTGCGTTACAGCAATTAAATGTTCAATAATCAATACTAAGTATATGATAAAGCCTCCAAACGGAGGCTTTATTTCTGCTATATCGAAATTTTGAAACGCACTGTTTTTACAAGGATAAGAAATTAAGTAAATCAAAATATAAGCTTAACTAAATCGTAAATTACTTTAATCTAAATCATCTTCGTTTGTTTTTTTCCAATCCTCCAAACTTCTAAAAAGTGAAGTAGAAGGCCACCTCGGGTTAGTTTCATTATTCCATGTTAAATGGACTTCAGCATATTGATCATCCTGACCTTCTAAATAGAATAAAACATCATCCTCTCCGTCTTTTCGAGCAATAGCTACCGCTTTTTTAGCAAAAAGCACATGCCCGATTATAAGCTCACGGTTGAGTTCATTAGAAAATATCGATTCTTTTTCCGCTTGTATTAGTACCCAGTTTTTTGGCATCATATCTTTTAGATGACTCATATATTAATCACTAAGAAAGAGTATTTTGATAAAATTGCCACAGATAACTAAAGCCCACCCAAACTGCGACAACTAATAGAACCAAAACAACAATACCTAATAGATCAGGAATTCTTAACCAAATCCAACTGACCACAGGATTACGCCAGAAAGCTGAGGTCTTTTGCTTTTGTTCAAGAGATTCATGCAAAAAGGGATGCACAACATGAATGTCGCTATGAACCTGATATTCTTCCCGAATATGGGCATGCACAATTTCAAGGGTTTTACGACTTGGTCGAATAAATACATCAAACAAGGTACCAACAATTGGAACAAAACCAACCAACATATCCATAATAGCCAGTTTAAGCACGCCATTCAGTTTATGCTGCGGTACGCCCACTTCTCTAGCTTTTTTAAACGCATAAAGTGTGAGTACAAAACCAGCTAAATCACCTGCAAAAGGAATAGTACTGAGCGCAGCATCTGCACCAACCCCTTGTTTAGTAAATGGAATTCGTACTAGACTATCCATTGTATTCGCAAATTTAGCTAAATCTCTTTCTACCGCAATTGCCTGTTGCTGAGTTAATTTTTTTTGTTCTGTTTGACCTATCATGTACATGACCTAAAAGCACTTTATCTATTGAGAATAAAGTAGTTTTTAGGTTTTGTCGGTACAATAATTATTACAACTTAAAATAAAATGATTGAAGCAATAAATAAATATACAAGTACGCCAGTGGCATCACAAATAGAAGTGACTAAAGGCGCTGATGCACTTGCAGGATCGAGTCCAGCTTTATTTAAAATAAAGGGTAAACTCATTCCAATCAAACACCCCATCAATACAATTCCCATCATACTCAGTGCAAGGACTAAAGCCACCATTTCATTACCACGGAAATAACCTAATAATGAAACCGCGATTGCCATCGTTCCACCTAGACACAAAGCGACTACACTTTCTCGCCCTAGTAGATGAAACCAGTCTTTAAATTGCACATCACCCGTTGCTAAGGCACGAACCATCAAAGTTGAGGACTGTGAACCAGCATTTCCCCCACTTCCAACTAAAAGTGGAAGAAAGAAAACCAATACTAAATTCTGAGAAATGACATCTTCATAATGTGCGATTCCAATCCCTGAAAGTAAACTACCAAAAACTAAGAATACCAACCAAAATACACGTTTTTGATAGAGCTGAAGAATGGGCGCTGATTTAATACTCAGTTTTGATGACGCATTCACCGCACCGACTTTTAAGAAGTCTTCAGTTGCTTCTTCACTCACGACATCCATCGCATCATCATAAGTTACGATTCCTACCATCATATTATGATGATCAATAATTGGCAGTGCCAACAAGTCATAACGCGCAATGGTTTTAGCTACTTCATCCTGATCTGTATCAACATATGCTGTTAAAACATTTGTTTCCATAAATTCATTAATATTTTGTTCTTCAGGTGCAAGAATCAATTGTTTTAATGACAGCACACCTAATATTTTCCTTGCTTCATCTAGCACATAAGCAAAATATATCGTTTCGGTATCAGGCGCTTCAAAGCGCAACATTTTAATCGCATCTTTGACCATCATATTCGGCTTTAACGTCGCATATTCGGAGCTCATGATCGCCCCTGCGGTTCCTTCAAGATATGATGAAAGTTGTCGTATATCTTCTCGTTCAGCCTGCGCTAAAGCTGGAAGTAATGCATTCTGTTGATCTTGATCTAAACACTTAAATACATCTGCACGCTTGTCAGATGACATCTCGCCAATGATTTCTGCCAAAATATTTCTCGGCATTGCTTTAGCGAGTTTGACTTGTTCTACGGGAGGAAGATAAGAGAAAACGTAAGCACGCTCAGGTAAATGTGTTAACAGCAATTGACTTTGTTGCACCGATAACTGAGTTAAAACATCTGCAATATCAACTGCACGAAAAGTTTCAACTGATGAAAGTGCAAGTTCAATATGATTGTTTTTTAATGCATCATTTAATAAATATAAAAAGTTGTTGTAGCTCATGTCCGCCTCTTCACTACAAATAATCCATAATGAAGAGAGTCAAACGCAGTTTTTTATTTTACTGCCGAATAACGGTCTTCATTCAGATTTGGATGAATAAAAAAATGTGTAATTTTTAATAAACTACAACTCTGCGTGTCCATTTAGGGCGATTAACCTCGTTGAACCGTTTATACGGCACGGCAATACTACAAATTTTTTTTAATATTCTCAACTTACACAACAAAAATGAACAATTCGAGTCCAAGGCAGATGCCCAAAAACTCAAATTGTTCATGATGATTCAAACGTTATTGATTATTTAATTGTTTGAGTTGTTATTTTAGGTTTAAACATATTGGTGACCAATACATACATAAACGGAATAAAAATTAATACTAAAATCGTTCCGAATACAACGCCACCAAAAACACTATAACCAATCGCTTGGCGGCTTAATGCACCCGCACCACTCGAAAACATGAGTGGAATAACACCTGCTCCAAATGCGATTGAAGTCATTAGAATCGGGCGTAAACGTAAACCTGCAGCTTTTAGAGCAGCATCTAAAGCGGTAAGCCCCTGCTGTTGTAAACTAGCAGCAAATTCAACCATTAAAATTGCATTTTTACAGGACAAACCAATCGTAGTGAGCAATGCAATTTGGAAATAAATATCGTTGGCAAAACCAAACCAATAACTAAATAAAATCGTGCCACCTATACCTAAAGGAATCGCTGCCATAACGACTGACGGAATAGACCAACTTTCATAAAGTGCAGCCAAGCATAGAAAGATAAAAGCAATCGAAATGAGATATAGCCAAATGGCTTGATTACTTGATTGCTGCTCCTGATAAGACAACCCGCTCCAAGCTAATCCAACATCAGGCATCTGATCGACTAATCCTTGTATTGCTTGCATGCCTTGTCCACTGCTAAAACCGGTTGCAGCATCTGCATCTAAACTAATGGCAGGATAACCCATAAAACGCTCAAGGATTGGAGGTGCGCCTTGCCAATCAATTTGACTGAATTGTGTAAATGGCACCATTTGTCCATTTGCATTTTTCACATACCAATAATTTAGATCTTCTGGTTTAGAACGATAAGGTGCATCACCTTGTAAATAAACTCGTTTGATACGACCACGATCAATAAAGTCATTGATATAGCTGCCACTCCAAGCAGTAGACAACGTTTGATTGATTTGACTCACATTGAGACCATGAATCATTGCAGCTTTATGATCAATTTTGATATTCAAGACAGCCTGATCATCGTTGCCTTTTTTATCCAAATTTTCGACAGAATCTAATTTATTACTCTGTTGCTGTAAGTCTTTAAAACTATTAACCAGACTATCTCTTCCCAAACCTTTGGTATCTTGCAACCAAAAGTCAATTTTGTCGGAATTTCCTAAACCTCGAATTACAGAAGGCATCACCACCATAATCCGCGCTTGATTATTTTTTGAAAAATATTGCATTGCTCTAGCACGGATTTCTTGAGCGCTATTCTCTACGCCTTTACGATCATCCCAATGTTTTAATGAAATAAATGCCTGTCCAAGATTTTGTCCTGTACCTGAAAAGTTTCGTCCATGAATGACCATGACACCATTCAAATTGGCTTTCTCATGCTCTAGGAAATAATCAGAAATCGTTTTACCCACCTCTTCAGTCTTACTCATTGGCGTGCCTTGTGGCAGGCTAAATTGTACCCCTAATAGACCTTGATCCTCTTGCGGCAAGAAACTGGTTGGCAAATCTCTATAAATCCAAATAAAACTACAGATCAACACGGATATAACAACCAGTGCTAAGACTTTCACACCGATGACTTTTTTTGAAAGACTGAGATAACGCGTTTTAATGTAATCTAAACTATGATTAAACCATACTGCCCATCGTGCCTGTTTTTGCTGCGGCTTTAATAAGATTGCACAAAGGGCTGGCGTCAAAATCAAAGCAACCAGTAAAGATAGCCCCATTGCGACCACCAAAGTAATCGAAAATTGTCGGTAAATAATCCCTGTCGCACCACTAAAAAATGACATTGGAATAAATACCGCGGTCAAAACCAATGTAATCCCGACCAAAGCACCACTGATTTCTTGCATGGATTGAATTGATGCTTCTTTAGCATTTAGATGCTGTTCATGCATCAAACGCTCAACGTTTTCAACCACAACAATCGCATCATCCACCAATAAACCAATCGCTAGAACCATAGCGAACAAAGTTAATGTATTAATGCTCATGCCAAAAATAGCTAAGACAGCAAATGTTCCCAAAATCACCACAGGCACAGTCACGGCAGGAATAAGAGTAGCTCGCCAATTTTGTAAGAAGATAAACATCACCAGTACAACAAGGATAATCGCCTCAACCAAGGTTGAAACAACCTGTGACATGGATTCTTTTACAAATGGCGTATCATCCCGAGGATAAACAACAAAATAACCTTCTGGTAAGGTTTTTTCTAATCGAGCCACCTCTTTATAAACTGCGTCGGCAACTTGCATTACATTTGCACCGACTGTCAATGAAAGTGAAAGCCCTGAAGCTGGATAACCATTTAAGCGGTTAAATACCTGATAATTTTCCGCTCCAACCTCAACACGAGCCACATCTTTTAAATAAACAAAACTACCATCGTTGTTGGCTTTTACTAATATATTTTCAAACTGTTCTGGTGTCCGCAATAAAGAACCCGAAGTAACCTTTGCATTAAGATATTGATCTTTTACGGTAGGTAAATCACCGATTGCACCAGCAGCGACTTGAGTATTTTGATTTTCAATAGCAGAACGTACATCGCTGACCTGTAACTGATAGCTTTGCAATTTCTGTGGATCTAGCCAAATACGCATGGCGTATTGCGAACCAAATACGCTTACCTCTCCAATACCTTCAATACGGCTTAGATTTAGTTCGAAGTTATTGGTTAAATAATCTGAAATATCTAAGTTTGTAGAGCGTCCTGATTTATCTCCTAGACCGATCACCATAAATGAGTCACTGAGTGACTTACGCACATTTACCCCTTGGCGTTGTACGTCTTCCGGCAGACGATTAATTGCACCATTGACAGCATTCTGGACTTGGACTTGTGCTTGGTCGGGGTCTGTTCCTTGTTCAAAGAAAAGACTGATTCGACTGTTACCACTCGCATCACTACTCGAATTAAAATAAAGTAAATTATCAATACCTTTAATCTGTTGCTCAAGTACCTGAGTGACACTATCTTCCACAGCTTGGGCATCTGCACCACTATAAGTTGCTGCGACAGTAATACGAGGTGGTGCAATATCGGGATAACGCTCTACTGGCAAATTCAATACAGAAAAGACACCAAATGCCATGACCATAATTGCCAGTACAGTCGCAAAGATCGGACGCTCAATAAAAAACTTAGATAGCATGGCTGCTCATTCCATTAGCTGAAACAGTCAATTTTTCGAATGATGATAAATTTGGAACTTGTGCTCGTGATCATTGCTGAGCTCTTGAGTAAACGCTATCACTTTTAACATATCATTTCAAAAAGCGAGGAAATGAGGAGAAATCATGAATTTTAGTTACGGCTGAGCTAAATTCCAATAGCTTCAAACCTGTAAATTTAGTTTTTGGTAAAGAATTTAATTTACTGATTAATCAATCACTTTTCAATTTCGGATTGACACATCTTCAAGTTAAAACGATATTAGCACGTTTATTAAATGTGCCCACGATATTAGGTAGAGATGAAAGCTAGCTTAAAAAGTTTTAATGTATTGCTGCTTATTTTGCTACCTGCATGTATTACAGGCGGTTTATTAATTTTCGCTGGAAATTTAAGCGATGGTTTACGCCTCGGATTCTTATCTTTACCAGGTGTTTTTTTTACTTATTTAGCAATTATTCGTAATAAAAGATCTTGGCATATTATCGCGATTGTATGGTGGTTTATTTTTTGGCTAGATGCTTTACTACGCTCTAGTACTTGGTACTTATTTAATAGTGATAACGAAGCCTATTTCATTATAGAAGCAATTGCCAATACCAATCACAATGAAATATGGGAATTCTTTCAGCTTCATCTTAAGACTGTTGCGAGTGTCGTTTTTAGTTTAATCCTCGCTATTTCGATTTATAGTTTCAGCGTCATGAAACTCATCAAACCTATTGATTTAACGCAATTGTGGAATAGTAAAATCTATCGAAGCTGCATTGTTTTATTACTATTATTAACAACGACCAGCTATCTGATGAAACCCTCACGTAAGGTACATCCTGTTGTTTTCTGGTCTGAATATCAAACTAAAATTCAAGATTTCAAAGATAGAATTAAAAAACATAAAAATGTGCATGAACAATGGGATATCAGCGCTAAAGAAAATTTAGTTGTTGCCAAGCAAACGAAACATAAGCAAACCCATGTCTTAGTGCTGTCTGAAAGCTTAACCAGTTTAAATTTAGGCGTATGCGGTTATGCACGCGAAACAACACCTGAGCTAAGTAAACGAATCCATGACATACAAGTATTTTGTAATGCATTTTCACCATCACCTTCAACAATTAATGCATTAAGAGTATTACTCACAGAAAGTCCAGCAGCTGAACACAATCAGTATTCACCTGAAAGTATTTTGGCTTATGCTCGAGCTGCTGGCTATAAAATCTACTGGCTCAGTAATCAAGATGATACTTATCTATCCTCATTATTTGGTTCTTACGCTGACCACGCTATTTATAAAAATAACCGCTCAGGTCGTAGCAGTACATCACTTGATGAAAGCTTAATTCCTGCTTACCAACAAGCTTTAGCAGATCCAGATCCAAAAAAATTAATTATCCTGCACTTGATTGGGGTACATCCAAATTACCAAGAGCGTTACCCAACTGCTTTTAACAAATTTACCAGTAATAGTAATGATCAGGTTGAGTTGGAACTAAAAAGTCGAAACATTGATCCTTGGATTCGTTCTCTTCGAAATGATTACGATAATGCTGTGCTCTATGAAGACTCTTTACTGGCTCAGTTTTTAGATACGCTAAGATCAGATCAAGTCCCAGATTTCAGATCCTTTACGGTCGTTTCAGATCATGGTAATGAAGTAGGACATGAACTTGATTACGCAGGACACAGCCCAAACACCAAAGCAGGTTATCAAGTTCCTGTCATTATGTGGTCTGATAATTTAAAAATGACAGGGGCAAATAAAGATAAAACAATTAATACGGCGGAGTTAGACAATAATCTGATGCACATTATGGGTCTGAGAGAAAAAAATGCGCCTTCGCAAACCTTTTGGCAAGATGATAACTATCAATTCATTCCAGAAATAAATTGGCCTTACTGGAAAAATAAATTCTAAATCGAGTTTAGCTCTTCTTTAAAATGGGTTTGATTCATTCTATTTTTCATCAAAATATCATTTAATTGTCATACTGTGGATACCTTTAGCATACAAGCTCAATGTTTTATAAAAACACATGAGCTTATCTATGTTTAAAAAAGCATTTATTTGTATCAGCTTGATCAGTCTTGCTGGCTGTAACGATGACAATAATGACTCAAAAAATACGACACAACCCAATTATCAATTACCTAAAATTTTGGTCATAGGACATCGCGGCGCGAGTGCGCTTCGACCTGAACATACACTTGAGTCTTACCAAAAAGCAATTGATGATGGTGCCGATTTTATCGAACCAGACTTGGTTTCAACCAAAGATGGGATCTTGGTGGCACGCCATGAAAATGAAATCAGCGGAACAACAAATGTTGCTTCCCTTCCACAATTTGCGGATCGTAAAAAATCTAAAGTGATTGATAACACGCCTTTTAATGGTGGTTGGTTTACTGAAGACTTCACTTTAAGTGAATTACAACAACTGAAAGCGCGTGAACGTATTCCTCAATATCGACCTGAAAATCAAAAATATAACGATTTATATGCCATTCCAACATTAGAGCAAATTATTGAACTAGCGGATGCACATTATAAAAAAACGGGCAAAATTATTGGTCTTTATATTGAAACCAAACATCCAACCTATTTTCAAAAACAAAATTTAGCAATGGAAGACACGCTACTAAAAACACTGTCTAAATACCAATACACTCGAGATATTGCACCCGTTTATTTACAATCATTTGAAGTCAATAATTTAAAATATTTAAAAAGCCAGTTGGACTTACATAAAAGTGTCAAACATGCACAGTTAATTCAACTTTATGATGATAAATCAAAAAAACCTGCAGATTATGATGACCAAAATGTTTCAACTACTTATGCAGATATGGCAACCATAGATGGACTAAAAGCTGTTGCTAAATATGCTGATGGTGTTGGGCCATGGAAAGAGACTTATATTTTCGAAGATAAAGATACCCTAAAAAAACCAACCTCTTTTATAAAAGATGCACATCAAGCGGGTTTAAAAGTACATCCTTATACTTTCCGCCCTGAGAACAACTTCCTGCCATCTACCTTAAAATGTAGCACGGATCCAGCTAAAGCAGCCGAACGTTGCCCTACAGGCTCAATCAAAGAAATGCAGCTTTATTTCAAAGCAGGGGTCGATGGTGTGTTTACTGATGATTCTGCTATTGGTCGTCAAGCCGTACAAACGTATCAAGCAACAACGAAGTAATAGCCGAAAAAGAAAAAAGGCAGTTCGACTGCCTTTTTTATATCTGTAACTGTTGTTTTTGTTTAACCTGTTGCCATTGCCACCAACCATAAGCAGCTAATCCAACAAAAGCAGCATAAAGCCCCGCGGTGAGGAAAACCTCTTTATATATAAACATTCCCACATAGATAATATTGACAAAAAACCAGAGAATCCACGTGGCGATATGCTTACGACTGGTCCAATAAGTCGCCAGTAAACTAAAAGCGACTAGCTGAGAATCGAGCATAGGTACAGCAGCATCAGTGAAATTTTTGAGTATGAAACCAAATAGCAGCCCAAATATCATTACAACAATCATTTGCGCCAATACAGTGGTCTTTGCTATCGATTCAATACGAATCTCATGGTCTTGGCGCTTTCCTTTTAACCAGTAGTAAAACCCATAAATATTCATCACAATAAAGAAAAATTGCAGAATCGTTTCTCCATATAACTTAATAGTGAAGAAAAAACAGGCATATAAAGCACAAGCCAAAAAGTTAAACCACCAGCACCACATATTACGCTGAATAGTTAAGGTCACACCAATCAGGCTAATAATCACCGCAATAATTTCTAACGCAGACAAGAGCAGACTTCTTTTTTAGCAGTTAATTGCTACATTATGGAAATTTTTTAAATTTAAGCAATGCTAAATGGCTTATTGTCATTCTGATATTTTTATCTTTATATGAGCATAACGACTACTTTTCACTCAAGCCTTATGCTATAAAAAACTTAGCTTATTCAGAATATTTCAAATGCTCAATCCAATAGTTTCCTCAAAACACGTTATGCCCGCATCGCACTGTATTTCTGCCAGTGTGGCTTGGCGACGTGTCTGCATTTTTATGCGAGGAGACTTCATACACTTTTATTTGATGCCCATATAAATACATCATCATTTGAAATCAAAGGTCGCCTCAAGAGCGACCTTTTTTATTGCCTAAATTTATTGAACAAATCTACCGTTGTTATCACAGGAGCTTTAGCATGAATCAGTTACCAGAGAAACACTTAATATCAAGCACACAGATACAACCGACTGTAGCCCTTATTTCCCCTCGCCTTGCTACAGTCGGTCAATTCATTGCAGTCGTATTAATCTGGTCATTCACGCCATTAGCTGCGGTCTGGACTGTGCATGAAATACATTGGGCGTGGGGATTATTCTTCCGATTCAGCATCGCCATTCCTTTTGCTTTTATATGCTTATTTTATTTTCGGCTCAAACTGATTTTAAATTCTAAAGCATTGATGAGTTATGCCGCTGGTGCAGTTGGACTTTTTGGTTCAATGACATTTTGTTATATGGGCGCAACTAAAGTTTCATCAGGAATCATTTCGATTATCTATGGAACGGCTCCGTTATGGTCTGGCTTAATTGCCGTGTTTATTTTAAAACGAGAACATTTTTTAAAACGTCAATGGTATGGACTGAGCCTTGCAATTTTTGGCTTATGTCTTACTCTGGGTATTGGTACAGATCATATTCAGTTGGACATGCTTGGAGTCACCTACGAAATCATTGCAGTATTACTTTATGTTATTTCAATGTTTAGTGTTGCAAAAATTGGTGCAGATATTCATCCCATCATTCAGACTACAGGTTCAACTTTAATTTCATGGTTCGGATATTTGTGTTTATTGCCATTTTTTTCTTCAAATATACCGACCCAGTTACCTGACATGCAAACAGGTCTAGCTTTACTGTATAGCGCTTTATTTTCATCAGTATTGGCGATGATTTTTTACTTTCATTTAATTCAAAAACTTAATCCAACTACAGTGATGCTCATAACTATTTTAACGCCTGTACTTGCCACATTATGGGGTTATTGGTTCAACCATGAAGCTTTAAGTTCACATTTAATTATTGGGTTGATTTTTCTTTGCTCTGGTTTATTTTTATATACTTATCGAAAAAAGGCACGCTACTAAAATCTTGAAAACTGATAGGTCAGTTAAGTTGATCTATCAGTTGGTGGTATCTACTGATCAGTTAAAGTACACTCATTGCGTTCACATCGTGACTTCTCAAAGATTTGTTCAAGGATGAAATAATCTATGCGTTCTTACGTTTTATGGCTGTGTTTCAGCCTATTGTTTATTTTACAAGGCTGTGCGTACGTCGCTCCTCAAACTAAGCCAATTATTCAAAAAACAGTTGAATTAAAACAGCGATATTATCAAGCAAAAACTACGGCTCCTGATGGGACTATGCTTGCTTTTACTGTATATCAACCACAATTAGCAGCAGCTCAAACGGCGCCATTAATTTTACATACACATGGCTTTGGTCTATCACGAATGAAACGACCTGAGTTGAGCCTATACGGGTTCCTATTACCAACGGGACAAGTCGCAAAACAAGCTTGGCAAAGTGGTTATTGGGTGATTAGTTTTGACCAGAGGGGGCACGGTGATAGTCAAGGTAAAATCCGCTTAACTGATCCAAATAAAGAAGCTCAAGATGTCATCACGATCTTGAATTGGGCTGAAAAAAATCTGCCACAGCTATCCAAAAATCAAAATGGTGTTCGTGCAGGCATGATTGGTGAATCATATGCTGGTGGAGTGCAATATATCGCCTCTGCTTTAGATGTACGTTTACAAGCAATTGTTCCAATCACCACTTGGTATGATATTGCAAATAGTTTGGCACCTAATGGTGTACCTAAAAGTAACTGGATTAGTTTCTTAAATCTCATTGGTGATTGGTGGAATTGGAACAAATTTGACCCAGAGTTAAAGAAGGCTTATCTAGATACACAGCATGGTCAATTAAATCATTCCACTTATGATTTTCTCAAAACTCATCAACTCAGTTGGTTCTGCGAACATAACCAAGCCCCTAAAGCAAATGCACTCATTATCCAAGGGTTTCGAGACGTGCTTTTCCCTTTTAATGAAGGTGTGAAAGCAGCACAATGTATACAGCAAGCTCAGCATGACGTACATTTGATCGGGGTGCAAGGCGGACATTTACAGCCTTTTGCTCAACATTCACCATTAGGTAATACACCGTTTTGGTACATTGGTAAATCTGTTCGATGTGGTAATAAACAGCAATATAATCTGCAAAGGATCATATTATCTTGGTTTAATCAGCAACTTAAAGATCAACAGGTAACTTCAAAACTTCCTGAGCTATGTGTTGATCAAAGCCCTGTCAATTATTTGAGTGATCTTAATCCCGTAACACAATACAGATTAAATAAAACTTGGATTTCACCTACAACTTCACAAGCTGTTTTTGTTCCTATACATACAACATTACAAGATATGCATATTACAGGTGCGTCTCGTCTTGCAATTCAAATTGAGACAAAAACAAAAGACCTTGATCCAACCCTCTTTATTTCAGTCGCGGTGAAATCAAAAATTAATGGGAAATATAAAATTTTGAATGATCAGGACACACCAATTAATCTAAAACGAAAACAAATTTATGACCAGATTAAAGGTCATACGACACAACCTAATGATTATTATCTAAACGTCGAATTACCAAGTATTAACGGAAAACTACAACAGGGCGATACCTTAGGTCTGCTCATTAATACACAGAGTATTTATTATCACCGTGTTAAACAGCCAAAAATCGAAGCATGGATTTCTGGGGAAATTGTCTTACCTAAATTTTGGGAAATAACAGCACAAAAGTAATTATTATATTTGCACTCTCGAATCGAGAGTGAAATTTACCACTCTCGATTCGCAATTAACTCTTCCATTTCAATATCTAAGTAACCGACATCTTGCACCACCATCATCATGGCTTCAGCAATATAATCAGCAGCAGTATCATCTAGACTTGAGTCTAAATCTTCAAACTGAGGTTTCATCTCATTAATTTCAATCATCGTCTGATGAGCAAAACGATAAATTTCTGTCTCAGATAAATCTTGGCAGAGTAAAACTTGAAGTGCGACATAAACCACCTAATTAATTTAAAGGGTTTATGGAGTATATAAAATTGTCATACCA
>Ga0209599_10000254_pt1 | contig 37740 bp, 33 predicted proteins | sample Shrwel_input2_FT_FD_187534 | JGI IMG/M metagenome (GOLD analysis project Ga0209599, IMG submission 187534) | Subsurface microbial communities from deep shales in Ohio, USA - Utica-3 well 1 S input2 FT (SPAdes) (version 2) ...
ATGATAAACAATGTTGTTTCAGGTCTGAGCTGATGTAATAATTCAGACAACTGACTGCCATCCATGGTCGAAACAAAATGAACGTCCAACGGTTTTGCAGTTTTCACTTTAAAGTCAGAGAGTGCATGCGTCACCATCAGTGGACCTAAATCAGAGCCACCAACACCAATGTTAACGACATCTTGTATGACCTCACCTGTTGCACCTCGGAATTGCCCAGCATGAATCTTCTCAACTAAAGCGTACATTCGCTCTAACTGTGTCTGTACAGATGGGTTAATTTCAGAAAACTTAGAGCTCGATTTAGGCAATCGTAAGGCCCAATGCATTGCAGCTCGATGCTCGGTATAATTAATTTGCTCAGTAGAGAATAATTTTTTTATCCACGAATTTAGATTTTGCTCGTGCGCAAAGTCAATCAAATTTTTAAATGTATCTAAATCAATACGCTGTTTACTAAAATCAAAGACAACTTGATCATATTCAACAGAGAAATCTTTAAACCGACTCGGAGCTTTGGCAAATAAATCATTGAGATGGGTATCTTTGATCTTCTTTTTTAAAATTGATAGTTTATCAAATGCTAAAGTTTGATCTTTATCAGGAACAGAATAAATCTGATTGGTCATACTTAACGCCCCACGCCCATATATGCAAAACCTTGAGATTTAACATACTGTGGATCATAAATATTGCGACCATCCAAAATTAAAGGATGTTGCATCAATTGCTGTAAACGTCTGAAATCAGGACTCCAATATTGCTTCCATGCCGTCAAAACACATAAAGCATCAACATGTTTAACTGAATTATATTGATCATCACAAAGGATCAAATCTTCGCGCTGTCCATACATCATCTGAATTTCCTCTAAAGCTTGAGGATCATGTAAATAGACGGTGACGCCTTGCGCCCAAAGAGCCGTCAACATTTGATGAATCGGAGATTGTTGAATACTTGAAGTATTCTCTTTAAAAGAAGCACCCCAAATCGCAACTGACTTACCATCTAAATCGCCATGATAATAATTCCATAATTTACGGAATAAAATTTCTTTTTGTTGTTCGTTAATATCCCAAACTTGGGCAAGCAATTGACTTTTAACCCCTGTGTTTGTAACTGTATTTGAGAGTGTCAAAATATCATGTGAAAAATTTTCACCACCAAAGCCAGCACCAGGTGCCAAATAAGCTGACCCAATACGATTATCAGCAGCCATCCCCTGACGAACTGAGGCTATATCTATACCTAATTTCTCTGCCACGACTGCCAAATCATTAATATAGCTAATCCGTGTCGCTAACATGCCTGAGATACTGAGTTTGGTAAACTCAGCATCTAGAATCGGCATAAATAGATATTGCTGTGCCAAAGGGAAAAAAGGACGAAGTAATTCTTTTACTTTGGTCTGAACATTAGCTTGAGTACATCCTACAATAAGCTGCTTAGCTTGGGTCAGACTCTGTAATGCATTTCCCTCTTGGATGGTATCTGGTAAATAAATCCAGTCATCTTCCGATAGAATTTTTTTAAAGCGCTCTGTCGCTTGTAACCCGAAGGTTGAAGCATTAATCATGAGTTTAGGATGAATAATCGGGCGTTGTTTCAGATCATGTAATAACTGAAAAACTTGAGCCTCTTGAGTTTGATTAAAACTAAAGAGATAAGTATCGGTATCTAGAGGAATATCCTGACTAGCACAATAATTAAGAAATCCACTTTGAAGTTGTTTTGTTAATAATTGACTCACGTTCTCATCGTGAAATGCATATTGCAAATCATTTTCTTGTTTCTGAATATCTGAACACCAATAAACAAAGTGCCCAGATTCAGATAGAAGAGCAGACATCACCCCAGCATATAAAGTATTGCCAAAAACTGCGATTTTCATAATTGCTCACCCTAAACTATAGGGCTAACTCACGAATTAAGCCCTTAAAATCTTCACCCAGTTTTGGATGTTCAATACCATAATGTAATACAGCTTTAAGATAACCAATCTTACTACCACAATCAAAGGTTTGCCCTTTCATTCGATATGCTTCAACAGATTCTGTTTGTTGTAGGCTTGCAATGGCGTCTGTTAATTGAATCTCATTACCCGCACCACGAGGTGTATTTTCCAACATTGCCATAATTTTGGCAGGTAGAATATAACGGCCCACTACAGATAAATTAGAGGGTGCAGTGCCTAAAGCAGGCTTTTCAACAATTCCTTGCATAGCAATACTCTCACCTTCATTCGGAGAGTTTGCTACATCTACGATACCATACTGATCAACCAAATGATCAGGCACCGCTTCCACCATAATTTGCGCTGCTTGCGACTGTTCAAAGCGTTGAATCATTAACGATAAATCATTTTCTGTTTCATTATCTTTAACCAACACATCTGGTAATAAAACTGCAAACGCCTCATCACCAACAATATCTTTTGCACAAAGAACAGCATGACCTAATCCGAGTGGCTGTGGCTGACGCACACTTATAACACTGACATTACTCGGTAAAATATCAGTAATTTCTTTGAGCAAATCAAATTTCTTTTTTTGCTCTAATGTCGTTTCAAGTTCAAAATTACGATCAAAATAATTCTCAATTGATGCTTTTGAAGAGTGTGTGACCAATATAATCTGTTCAATCCCTGCAGCCACAGCTTCACGTACAACATATTCAATCGCAGGACGATCAACAACGGTGACCATTTCTTTAGGGATAGACTTACTTGCTGGCAGGAATCGTGTGCCTAAACCTGCGACTGGTAAAATTGCTTTCTTAATCATCTTACTTCTCAGCTTAATTGACTCGTACTTCGCCACTACGTTTATAACCATCAACATAATGTTCTAACTGTGTAAGTGCCCAATCAACATCATGATCAACCGCGGTCATTTGATTGATGCGACTAAATACAGCTTGTATTTCTTGCAATGGATAATGTTTTTCAAAGGAGCGTAGAATACGCGTATGTTCTGTATATTCAGTATTGTCTTGATCAATTAGCAACTCTTCATAAAGCTTCTCACCAGGTCTTAACCCACTATAAGCAATTTCAATATCACCGTTTGATGAACCATTTTCGCGAACTTTCAAACCACTGAGCTTAATCATTTGACGAGCGAGATCTTGGATACGCACAGGCTCTCCCATATCAAGTAAGAATACATCCCCACCTGAACCCAATGCTCCCGCTTGAATCACCAACTGCGATGCTTCAGGAATCGTCATAAAATAGCGCGTGACATCGGGATGAGTAACCGTGATTGGTCCACCTAATGCAATTTGTTGCTTAAATAAAGGCACTACAGAGCCAGAAGAACCTAAAACATTACCAAACCGCACAATACTAATTTGTGTATTCGGTTGAGTCTCTGCAACAGCCTGACAATAAAGTTCAGCCATACGCTTCGAAGCACCCATGACATTGGTTGGTCTTACTGCTTTATCTGTTGAAATGAGTACAAAGGTTTCCACACCTTTTTTAACTGCTGCGTTCAAACTATTCGCTGTGCCTATCGCATTATTTTTTAATCCAGCAATTGGATTGCATTCTACTAATGGTACATGCTTATAAGCAGCCGCATGATAAACTGTTTGAATCTGATATTGTTCAATAATTCTTTCAAGCTTTTGTTGATCTTGCACCGTTCCTAAAATTGGGACAATTTCACAACTTGCTGTTTGTCTTAATTCTTTATCAATATCATATAAAGCAAATTCTGTGAGTTCATAAAGCACTAACATTTTGGGTTTATTCTTAATAATTTGCCGACACAATTCAGAACCGATAGAACCACCAGCCCCTGTCACCATTACAATCTTGTTATTTATATTTTTAGCCAATAAATGAGCGACAGGCGGGACAGGATCACGTCCTAATAAGTCAATAATATCAACTTCCTGAATATCAGAAACGCGAATCTCACCATCAACAAGTTGAGTTAAACCAGGTAATTCGGTAATTTTCAAATGGGCAGATTCAAATTGTTGAATAATCTCTGTTTTTCTAACACGCCCAACTGATGGAAGTGCTAATAAAATTTCATCTATTCGATCTTTTTTAAACCGCTGTAAAGCTTTTTCAACTGGAAAAACCTTTAATCCACCAACAATTTGTCCTTGTAATGACGCAAAATCATCAATAAAGAATATTGGAAAATGATCATCTGAACGATTTAAGGCCTCTGCAATCTGCTGCCCTGCATCTCCTGCACCATAAATTGCAATTCTTTTTCGACCTAACTCAGAATAGAAAGACGCTTTTACAATAAAACGGATACTCGCTCGACTAATCCATACCCATGCAAACATCATAAACCCAAACATGAACGGGATAGACATCGGAATATATGCATGAGTTGCAAAATTTAGAACATATAAGCTAGCCATTGTTATAAAAACAGCTAATGCTAATTTTATGATAAAAAACTCATTAAACGTTCGGACAATGAATCGATAAACACCCGTAAATGCCAAACTAGCTATCGCAATCAACGTGACTAGAAATATACCATGCTTAATACCTGGTATCACATCAGCGCCTAAATCAAATAAGCGAATGACATAACAAAGCCATAAAATTACAGGAAAAACAAAGGCATCTAGAGCAACAAGAAAAAATTGTTTGAACAATCTAGGTGCTGAAGCAAATTGATGAATAATTTTTTTCACAGTAATCTTCTAAGCAGCTCATTTACAGTTTGGACTTTATAAACATTTCTTTATCAACTAGAAATGACTTTTACATCTTCATTACATAATCTTTTTAGCAAAATGTCATGAATTAAAACATTAGAATAACTGATTTAGTGAGTAATAACTGAACCAGCCTCTAAAAAATTTAAATAATCCACAGTTTTATTTCCCGTGATTTTAACGCCTACACTAAGATGTGCAAACATCCCAATATGACAATCGTGATCAACTGACGAACCCATATTCACAATAACACCATTATCAATATTTACATCCACGCCTATCACACATCCAGCCATGATAGCCACACCCTCACCGATTAAAGCTGTTGAACTAACAATTGCTGAAGGATGGATCACGCTAGCAATAGGAATTGATAATTCTTTTAGCTGCTGAAACCAAACTTGTCTAAGTTTATTGTTGCCAACAGCGGGAATCGCTGCTGATACTTCATTGATAATATTTGAAATTGTTTCCATATTTGCAATTATCGGAAAGCCTGCAATTTCTTTTTTATGAGGCCAACAATCATCTACAAATAAAATTGATTTCCACTTTCCAGATAGAAGTGCGGCCTCCGCAACAGATTTACCATGCCCACCTGCACCTAAGATTAATAGAGCACCACGCTTACGCATTCTCAGTTTTCCCAGCACTAAAAAACAATGCAAGCAAAATAAGTGGAAGATAGGCAATTAATAACAATGCTTCTGGCATTAAAACACGCTGTGAAGCCAAATAAGCCACTGGTGCAAGCCAACATAAGTTAATAAGCAATACTGTGATCGTCACAATAGTATGACCATATCGACGTGAAGCATATTGATAAGCATGGGATCTGTGTGCATCATACATCTTATGTCCATTCGTAACCCTACGAATTAAAGTAAATGTTGCGTCGACAACAAACACACCTAAACAAATAATCCATGCACAAAATAATGCGGTATCAACTTTGAGTGCCATCAAAGCTAAAACCCCTAAAGTCATTCCTAAAAAACCACTCCCCGCGTCCCCCATGAATATACGAGCTTTCGGAAAATTCCAAAGCATAAAACCGAATACACAGGCAGCTAAAGTAAGTAATAGTTCAATAGATAGTGATGAGGAAAATAACAGATAGATTATTGCAAGGCTAATTGTTGTAGTAATCGCTTCAACGCTTGCAATTCCATTAATACCATCCATGAAGTTGTATAAATTCAACAACCATACAAGAAAAAGTACAGCAATGATATTTGCAAACCAACCTAAATGAAGGGTTTCATTAAACAATGCTACTTCTGAAAAACCACCTAGAGCAAAAACAACGGCTATTGCAATAATGAAATGTATCGCAAGACGCAGCATAGAATTGATATGACCATGGTCATCTAAAAACCCTAAAACTGCGATCCCGAATCCAGAACAAAGTAAAATCAAACCTGTAGAAATTGCAAGGTGCTGAGTAAACATCAATAAAACTAGAAAGGATAAGAAAGTAATCACAATCGATACACCACCACCACGAGGTGTCGGTATCGTATGCGAGCTTCGCTCGTTTGGATTATCGATAATATTTTTCTTTAGCGCATAATGACGCATATAGCCAGTTAGCAAGAATGATATTAAGAAACTGGCTAATAACATCCAAATTATTGACATATATTACTCACTTTTTTCAAGATATATTTTTCCTGCTCTTTTCAAAGCATCACTTCCTCTTACGACGGGTTTCCAAGCCAGTAAATTTTGTGCTTTTGTCGTATTGACCTCTAAAGATGAAAACAACTGCTCAAATAGTTTAGATTTGCCAAGACAAACAGCTCCAATTTTCATAAACAATCGAGGAATATAAACTAAATTTGGCCTCTTCCCCATACCTTCTCTTAATAATTGAGCAAGTTGCTCAGTTGAAAACACTTCACTATCTGCGATTAAAAATAGTTCGTTTTTCGCTTGAGGATGATCTATACAGGTCTCAATAAATGAAACTAAATTTTCTAAAGCAACAAAAGAACGCCTATTGTTTAAGTTAGCAAATGGCAATGGTAGTTTAGTCGAGGACAATTTGAGTAATCTAGCAAAATTACCAGGTGCGTCAGCAGCATAAACTAATGGAGGACGGATAATTACTAATTCTGTGACCGTATTTACAAATAATGTTTTCAAAGCTTGTTCAGCTTCAAGTTTTGAAATCGCATAATCTGCATGTGGTTGAGGTATATCTGACTCATCAAAAGGTGTGGTCGCTGTTACAGCACCATTCACACCAATAGAGCTGATAAAAATAAACCGCTTAACTTTATTTTCTAATGCTTGTCGAGCAAGTTGTAATGTACCCTCAACATTTACCGCTCTAAACTGCTCTAAAGGGTTTTGTATATTATCATTGAGTATATGTGCTCTTCCTGCTAAATGTATGATCACATCAATGTCAGTAGGAATAGGCGTCGAAAAAACATTTTCTTCAGAAATCGCTACTAACTGCTCAACCATGTCAGGTAATGTATGCAAATGTCGTCTGTTTAAAGCATATATGTTTTGATATTTATTACTCTGAATGAGTGCGCGGATCAAAGACTTACCGACAAAGCCAGATGAACCTGTAACTAAAATATTTTTCATATTACGATTCCACAATGTCAGCAAAATTTTGCAGTAACTTATCTTGATGATAATGATCTTGTAAAATTTGACGTGGTGATTTAGACAATATATTTAGCTTATTTTCGCAAATTTCATCAATTAAAGATGCCAAGCTAATGGGATCATTTGGCTGGCACACCCAACCAATATTATGTTCTTTAACCATATTAGCCACTTCTGCATCTTCTTCCATGACAGCTAAAATTGGTCTATCAGCAGCCATGGTAAAATAGGCTTTACTAGGAACACCCAAGCCAAGCATACCCTCAGCTAAAGTAACAATCGCAATATCACATGAGCTCAAACCTAAGCTCCGCTCTTGGGCAGCTAACTCTCCGATATAAGCAACTTTATTTTTATTGTTCTCGTCTTCAGCAAATTCTTTTACCAACCGAGCATCATTTCCACCACCAATAAATAAGAATTTAGCAGATGGATGTTTACTTAAATTTATTGCGGCTAATAGATTAGAAATTCCTTGAACACGCCCCATGTTTCCAAAAAATTGAAAAACTATATTTTCGTTCCAATCAAGTGAGCTAATAATTGAAGACTGTTGTTTCTGTTTAACCTCTATTTCAGTGAAATCCACCCAGTTCGGAATTACTGTAATATTATCGCTGCCCGTTTTTTGTCTCATTAAGTTTTTCATATCACGACCAATCACAATCAGATGATCAGCTCTAGAATAGATACGATTAAAAATAAAATTCATTATTTTAAATAAAACAGAATTTTTCTTTAAAATTCCTGCAGGAACTAAATTTTCAGGAAAGACATCGTGGACTAAGAGATACCATTTAAATGGAATAAATATTTTTAAAAAGGCTAATAATACAAGTAGAAAAAGTGGATTTGTTCCAGAAACAACAACCTTATCCTTAGCTAAGTTTTTTAACAAAATCTTTAAAAAACCAAAAGTTTGCTGTACTTGACCTAGCAATCGCTTTAATAAATTATTTTTATCATAAGAAGCATGTAAAAATAATAAGAAGCCTATATTACTACAGAACTTTTTCTGTATTTCCTCACGATCTCCTGAATAAGGCGCTATAACAGATAACTGCTCAACCCCATCGGATTGAGCAAGTTTCTGTATAATCTTATACCAAAAGTATCCTGTAGAATTTTGATCAGGATCAATAAACTCTGAAACAACCAACACTTTTTTCACAGTTTATGACCTTAAAATTGTTTCCAGATTACTCGATTTACATAATCTGTGTAGCTCATAATAATACGAACCACTTTTTCACTTACGTTCGGCATACTGTAGTCTTCAACTAGACGTAAAAGGCGTTGCTCACCTCTAGATTGTCCTTCTAAAATTGCCAAACCTTGTAAAATACGTTCCGCTTTTAGACCCACCATCATAACCGCAGCTTCTTCCATTCCTTCTGGACGTTCATGTGCTTGACGTAAATTCAGTGCAGGGAAGTTTAAGATTGATGATTCTTCATTAATTGTCCCACTATCAGACAATGCAGCTTTTGCAGAAAGCTGCAACTTATTGTAGTCACTAAAGCCTAGTGGCTTTAATAATTGAATTAAAGGATGAAACTCAACCTTTAACTCTTCAATACGTTTACGCGTACGAGGATGCGTAGATACAATTACAGGATACTTATACTTCTCTGCAACTGCATTTAACATCTCTACCAAATCTAAGAAGTTCTGATCTGAGTTAATATTCTCTTCACGGTGAGCACTAACAATAAAATATTCATGCTCTTTTAAATTTAAGCGTTCAAGTACATCAGAAGCTTCAATTTTTGCTTTGTAATGATGAAGTACCTCAAACATTGGACTACCCGATTTGATTACTAAATCAGCTGGCAAGCCTTCCGCTAATAAATAATCGCGAGCAATCGTACTATAAGTTAAATTAATATCAGCAGTATGATCAACAATTCGGCGGTTAATTTCTTCAGGAACTCGCATATCAAAACAACGGTTTCCAGCTTCCATGTGGAAAGTTGGAATCTTGCGACGTTTTGCAGGTAATACAGCCATACAACTGTTAGTATCACCTAAAACAAGTAAAGCTTCAGGCTTTACCTCATCTAAAATTTTATCAACTGCAATAATGACATTACCAATCGTTTCTGCACCAGTAGCGCCAGCTGCATTTAAGAAATGGTTAGGTTTACGGATACCCAAATCGGTAAAGAAAATTTCATTTAACTCATAGTCATAGTTTTGACCAGTATGAACAATAATATGGTCAAAATATTCATCACACGCAGCCATTACGCGAGACAAACGGATAATTTCAGGGCGCGTACCTACAACGGTCATTAACTTTAATTTTTTCACAACGATTCAACTCTTAATCTGTTATTGGCATTGCATAAGTATCAGGTTTACTACGATCAAAAATTTCATTTGCCCATAGCATCACGACCATTTCATCATCACCAATATTGGTAATGTCATGTGTCCATCCAGGAACTGTCTCAACAATTCTCGGCTCGTCACCATGCGTTTCGAGTTGATAAAACTCACCTGAAACCACATGCTTAAATTTAAATAAGGCTTTTCCTTTAATCACAAGGAATTTTTCAGTCTTGCTATGATGATAGTGTCCACCGCGAGTAATGCCAGGGTGTGCAGTAAAATATGAGAACTGCCCAGCATCAGGTGTCTTTAACATTTCAACAAAAACACCACGAGCATCGCCATATTTAGGCACACTGTAATCAAACTGCGTAGGTCTTAAAAAGCTTAAGTAAGTTGAATATAAAGCTCGCGTTAAACCTGTTCCGACCCGATCAGTAATTAGCGTATCTCTCGATGCTTTAAAACCATTTAAAGTTTCAGCTAAATCACCGACAGTAATTTGATACTCAGGCTGGATTTGGAAAGTCTGATCAACGCTCACTGAGCCATTGATCATGTTCCAAAAGGTCTCAACAACATCATCAACATAGACTAATCGAATAAGAGCATTTGCATCATTGATTTGAAGTGGCAAATCATTTGCCACATTATGACAAAAGGTTGCAACAGCAGAATTATAATTTGGACGAGACCACTTACCAAAAACATTTGCTAAACGACAAATGTAAACTGGATTTCCTTGCTCCTCATGCAACTTCTCAAGAGCTTGCTCACCACCAAGCTTACTTTTTCCATAAGCATTATCACGATCAGCTTGAATGGATGACGATAAGATAATTGGTGTTAATTTGTGTTCTACTCTGAGTGTTTGAGCAATTGTCTCTGTGAGCGTAACATTACCATCAATAAATTCACTTTCATTTAATGGACGATTGACACCCGCTAAATGAACAATCCAATCAGCAGCTAAAATAGATTCTTTTAATTCTTGCTCAGATGACTCTCGGTGAACTTTTAAAACTTCAACATCGGATTTTTCTGATAAAAATTGAATCAAGTTCTTTGCAATAAAACCATTTGAACCTGTTACTAAAATTTTCATGTTTAAGCCTCAGGATCTACATATTGTCCTTTAGTTAACGCTCTTACAAACTCTAACTTAAGTAATAGTTTTTTCATTCCTTCAACATCTAACCTCTCAGTATTATGAGAGTTATAATCTTCAAACTCCGTGATTTTTAGGTCACCATTTTCCACATACTTTTCATAATTTAGATCACGCTGATCCGCAGGTACACGGAAATAATCACCTTGATCAATAGCAACAGCCATTTCTTCACGGCTTAATAAAGCTTCATAAGCCTTTTCACCATGTCGGGTACCCATAATTTGAATAGGGTAATCGTTCTGATTAAGCAGTTCTTTTAATGCTTGAGCTAAAACTTGAATTGTTGCAGCTGGTGCTTTTTGTACAAAAATATCTCCGTTTTCGCCATGTTCAAAAGCGTACAGAACTAAATCTACCGCATCCTCAAGCGTCATCATAAAACGAGTCATATTAGGATCAGTAATGGTTAGAGGTTTTTCTTGTCGCATTTGATCAACAAATAACGGAATCACTGATCCCCTTGATGCCATGACATTCCCGTATCGCGTACAACTAATAACGATATCTAAGTTTTCTAAATTTCTTGATTTGGCAACAATAACTTTTTCCATCATTGCCTTAGAAATACCCATCGCATTGATTGGATACACTGCTTTATCAGTGCTTAGGCAAACTATACGCTTTACTCTATTCTGGATAGCAGCTTCAAGTACATTTTCTGTACCAATCACATTGGTTTTAACAGCTTCCATGGGATGGAATTCACAAGAAGGTACTTGCTTTAATGCAGCGGCATGATAAATGTAGTCCACACCACGAGTAGCATTTAAGATACAGTTGTAATCTCGTACATCACCAATATAGAATTTTAACTTCGATGATTGATACTTTTTACGCATATCATCTTGCTTTTTCTCATCCCGACTAAAGATGCGAATTTCTTTGATATCAGTTTCTAAAAAGCGCTTTAATACAGCATTCCCGAACGATCCTGTACCGCCAGTAATTAATAAAACCTTATTCGCAAACATCATTTCCTCTCCAATGAATTCCAAATATCTAAATATTGATTAACAACTGTCTCAATTGAATATACTTCAGCACATCTTTTAAATGCATTTTCGCTTAAAAGATGTTGCAATGAATCATTTTTCGATAAAGTTTTTAAGGCCTCGTAAAGACTCTTTTCATCTGCAACATCAACTAAAATTCCAGCTTTATTTTCCAACATTTCAGGAATCGCACCAACTTTAGTTGCAACAATTGCATTTTTTGTTGCCATCGCTTCCAATACTACATTTGGGAAACCCTCAGTGTAGCTTGGTAAAGCGAAAATTTTGGATTGAGCAAGCTCTCGTAACACGGCACTGTTATTCAAATTTTCTAAAAAAAGAATGTTTTTACTTTTTAAGAAATGATGTTTTTCTTCTATTTGCTTAATAAAATTCTGATCAATTGGTCCTATCAGTTTAAGTTCCCAATCAGAAGGATTAAGTTTTAAAAATGCGTGGATAAGCTCTTCAACACCTTTTTCTTTTTTAACCCAACCTACAAAAGAAATAATATTCTTCTTAGCACTAAATTCGATATTTTCGCTTTCGAAGTCATAATCAATGCAGTTTGGCACCAAGTATAATTTACTTGCAATATAATCTGCTTGATGAGAAAGAAAATTATAAGTATTTTGATCAATACATATAATTTTATCTGAAAATCTAAATATCAAACGCAACAGATAATATTCATAATTTTTTAGTTTAAAAACATTTGGAACTCTTCCAAAACGAATATGTATAATAAATTTAGATCTGAACAGTTTTGTAGTAATTGAAAAAATAACATCCCTAACTAGGCCAAAGCTCCCAGAGGACGTTAAATGAACTATATTAAACCCAGAAATTAAACAAATTAAAAATTTAAAATAATTATATATTAATTGTATATTACCACCAATTAATCTTACGAATTTTCCACTATGCACAGATCGCCATCTAACGGCAATATCTAAATGCTTATGAATAATGATATCATTTTTACCCAAATAGGCTAATATTTGCTCAGTCCAACGAGCAATACCACCATAAGGAGGTGGGAGTGGAGATACCAATAATAGTTTCCCTTTCTTCATATACTTACTTTTCATAAATATCAGTTAAAAACTCGGATACATTTTCTTTTAAAGACAAGGATAGTGAAGATAAATTATCTTCTGCAGTTTTTATTGCATTTTTTTTCATCACCATTTTTTGTGTTGGTGATAGTAATAGCATTTTTCTAATTACTGTTTCTATTGACTCTTTCGAGTCATCAGAGATAACAAAACCATTGTATCCATCTAATAAATAAAAACCTAAATCAGATGTTAAATTTGTTGCAACAGGAACACCCAATGATAAACTTTCAACAAACTTCGACGGAAAGCCATATCTGTTGCAATGCGTATCAGGTCGAGTAAAAATCGTAAAGTCAGCTTTTACTATAAAATTATTTATTTCTTCTTGTTTGACTTTCCCGTGAATATGAATATTGTTACCAAGCTCTACAATATTATATTTTAATTTTATTTCTGCTTCACTTATGCCAAATATATCTAACCTAATTTCATTTTTAAGAGAAAGTTGTTCGACCACTTGAATAATTTCATATAAGTTATCCTTATTACCAATGTTACCAGCATAAATTAGAGATAATAAGTTGGATTTATTACAAAAAGGCTCAACCATTTTTATTGCAGCTAAAGGCGGTATAACAACAGTACTTTTCTCAGCGAATATTTTTTCGAGATTAGAGCTGATTGAAATAATACCATCTGCTTTTTGATAAACATACTTAAATGCTAATAAAAAGCTATTATAGAAAAAACCAAATCGACCACCTAACATTTGAGCTGGTTCATACCACTCAACAACATCGAAAATTATCTTTATATTATTTTTCTTACAATATTTTAATATTTTATTTGCATAACGATAAAACCCTCCATAAACAACAATATAATCGGGTTTTTCTTTCATCGCTTCTAACCATGCCAAAGTTCTATCACCACTAAGGAATAAATGGCTTAATAATTTAACGATTTGGTTTTTATCAGAAAAAAGCTCCCCTAAGCCATAACATTTTACAGATGTTATATCATTTTGAAAATCTTCTCTTTCTATATCACCACCATGGCCTATAATTACTTCATAACCAAGGCTTTGAAGCAAAATAACATTTCCTAACACCCGCTTTGATGCCGCTTGACCATAAGGAAATTGGAATAATCCAGTATAAACTATGGTTTTTTTTCTCATGATTTAATACCAAATATTTTTTTTAATTCTTTTTCTTTATCTTTTGCTGACAAGTGACCAATTTCTAAAGAGTTTTCTTTTAGCTTATAATAATACTCATCTATTGTTTTAATTTTCTTAGCAGGAATACCTGCATACACATGATTTGATTCAAGAGATTTTGTTACTATTGACCCTGCTCCTACAATAACATTATCTCCAATGACTACCCCTGGTAAGATTGTCGAATTAATTCCAATATAAACATTATTACCAATTTTTATAGGGCTAGTAATCTCCAATTTTGGATCTCTTTGACGTAATATTAACGTCCCCCCATCATGCGTTACGAATTGACAACCGCTTGTTATATAAACGTTATTTCCAATCTCAATCAACCAAGGTTCAGAACCGAACATAAAGGGTTTCATTCCGTAGAAATTAACATTATCTCCAATCCTTACCCCTATATATTTTGCATAACCTATAGGATTAATTTTTGAAAACACAAATAAATAAATAAAATTAACTATCCTAAACATTCGCTTTAACATTTTAATGCTCTCTTATTCAAAATATCTGCTTGTGCCAACATAATCCAAAAAACAACTGGTGATGTAAAATTATTTGTAACAGCTATACCAAATACTACAAAGACCAACATAATTGAGAAAAAAGCTGCTTTCCTATCTCCATTATGAGAAATATAAATTTTAGATGATTTTATAATGGTAATTACACCACCAACAAAAATTAATGCACTCTCAATAATACCAACCAAAAAACCATGATCGGCAGTTAAGGATAAGGGCATAAAATGTGGATAATACATACCCCAGTCCCAATTCTTACTGACGCCTAATAAAAAATGGCTCCTAATAACATCTATCGAGTATATATATCCTTGCATCCTATCAACAACTGAAATATCATTTGAGCTAGGAATTAAATAATGTGAAATATCAGACAGAATAAAAATAAATGCACCACCAATAAACGATGTAAGCACTAAAAACATCTTAACCAGAAAGTTCTCTTTTTTTCCAGACAATGCGTTTAAGAAAATAATATACCCGAATCCTAAAGCAAAAAATAATAAAGGCCCACGGGTTAATGAATTTAACCACCCTATTATTGCACACCCAATTACTCCAAGACCCAATAACCTTATCACTTTTCCATTATTAAGCATCAGATAAGTACCAACTAATAATGCTATAACTGAATGAAAGCCCAAGCTATTTGGATTATGGTATATAGAATATCTAGAATAAGCTCCTTTAATAGAATCACCAGTTGGTAGAGATAAATTCAGATCAGATACATCATTAACAAAAAGACCTTCTTCAGCCTTATATAAACTACCATCAAGAAAAACAAGGGCAGGTATAAGCAGAACCGCTGTTGCAACAATTGTCTTCAGTATAATATAATTATTAAAAATATTATTATTGTTATATTTCAACCCCATTACATACCAAATTAGGTAAACAGGAACACCATTGAAAACCAATAAGGAAACTGCCCATAAAAAATCACCATCTTTAAATAAGCTATTAAAAACTATTAAAAAAGATGCTATCAGGACACCAAATAGTTTAAAACAACTGATCTTATCTATTTTCTTTATCTTAAAAAATAAAAACCAAATAGAATAAATAAAAAGCAATAAAAAAATTGATCTACTGTAAAGCTTGAAATCAGGAAGAACTGTACTAAAGAACTCCAAAAAAGCATAGCCGTCTCTATCAGCAGCAAAAAAAGCATATATTAATAATGCTATAGATGCATTTTTAAAGAAAAATAACATAAAAAATAATATCAAGAGTATTAAATATTTCATACCCAACCTCTTCTTCTCGCCAAATTCCCTCCTAGCAACATAACTATAAAATTCCCAAAAACACCAAAGAGTGTTAACAATAAAATATATTGTTGAAAATCATAGTCTATGAAAAAAATTGAAAGAAAAATAGATAAAATACATAAATCAGTCAAAAACTGAATTTCTTGTCTTTTCTCAGATCTAATTAAAACTCTATATGGAAGTGCCATAATAAAAGATAAAGCCCATATGATTATATATTTTGACATCCATATAGCATTGTACCAATCACTTTTCAGAATTAGGCTAAAGAAAAATTCAGCACTAAAATAAATAGTAACTGAACTAATTACAAAGAAAATTATAGCTTTTTTTATATCAAATAAAAATTTTTCTTTAAAATTTTCTTTAGACAAATGCTGCAAAAGAATAGGTGATACAACTTGGGCTAACAAAAATGCGGGACCCCATGCGAGTTTATGAACTACAGAGAATTCCCCACCCAATTCATAGGAATACTTATATATGATTAATACTAACGGAGCTAAAAACATGCTTGTAGATGTAAGCTCTTGAATAGTTCCAATTATTAGAAATTTTCGCTCAGAAACTAAAGGAGCCAATATTTCTTTAAATTCAAAACCCTTAAAACTTATGAGTCCATTCCCATAATATAATCCATACAGAATTAATATAAACTCACCAACCACCATCCCTATTATTAAGCCAAATGTTTCATAGAAAAAAGAAAAGAAAACTTGCCCAAGGACTACAACTAAGCTTCTAATTAGGATACCAAATGAATATATCTTATTTCGCCCCTCTTTAAGCATTGCTGCTCTGAATAAAACATTAAAACAATAGAATGATAGATAAAAAATAGTTAATAAATATAGTGTGAGTCTATTTTCTGAAAAAATATAAAAAGAAAAAAGAAATAAAATTAAAAAAACTATAAGTTCGAATAAAGCGGAGAAGAACAAGCCCGATCTAAATAATTTCTTAGTATTTTCTTTACTTATTAGAATTAAATTATTAAATTGAAAATTACAAATCAATGCAGCGAAAGCTACAATAGACATAACAACAGAAAGATAACCAAAGCTTTCTTTAGTATATAAATATGTAAGTAGTGGTTGAGAAGCTAGCTGCAATAGCTGTGCTAAAGCGGTTACAGCAGCAACAGAAAAAATTAATTTAAACATTTAAAAAACGGATATACCAAGGCATTGCTTCATTTATTCCTGAAAAAATATTATGCTTAGGGCTATAGCCTAAATATTTTTGAGCTTTTGAAATATCAGCTTGAGAATGTCTTACATCACCAGCTCGAAACTCTTTATACAAAGCATCTTTAAGATAAGTTACATTATTCTTATTAAGCTCTTCACGAATAGCATTAAACAAATCATTCAATGTTGTCCGATCACCCACTGCAACATTATAGACTTGGTTTTTAGCTTCAGCATTTTCAGTTGTTGCAGCCAAAATATTAACTTGTATTGCATTTTTTATATAACAAAAATCTCGACTGGTTTCACCATCCCCATTAATTAAAACATCTTGATCTTGAATCATTGATGATGTCCACTTAGGAATCACTGCAGCATAGGCACCATTAGGATTTTGGCGTTTTCCAAATACATTAAAATATCGTAAGCCTATTGTTTTAAATCCATATGTTTTTGCAAAAACATCAGCATAAAGCTCATTTACATATTTAGTTACAGCATAGGGAGAAAGCGGCTTACCAATATTTTCTTCAACCTTTGGTAACGCAGGATGATCGCCATAAGTTGAGCTACTTGCTGCATAAGTAAAGCTTTTTACATTTGCATCTCGCGCCGCAACCAACATATTCAAGAAACCCGTAATGTTGGCACTATTTGTCATGATCGGATCTGCAATCGAACGAGGTACTGAACCTAAAGCAGCCTGATGTAATACATAATCAACCGCAAAGGATGCTTTTTGACAATCTTCTAGTTGACGGATATCACCTTGGTGAAAGGTAAAATTACGCCATTGTGCGTCTGAAACTAAACTCTGAACTTCATCTAAATTATGCTGGAATCCAGTTGAAAAATTATCTAGACCAATCACTTTTTGATCGAGTAATAATAACGTTTCCAAAAGATTTGACCCAATAAAACCTGCAACACCAGTAATTAACCAAGTTTTTGGATGATTTTTTAGTTCTTCACAAACAAGTTCGAATTGAGTCATTGCTTTATCCTAAAAAAATTATAATCGAATATCAGATTCTTGCTGATTTAATACATATTTAAGGTCATATAATACATGATCTACTTTGCCTAACTTACGAATTGCTTCAGCACCCATTTGCTTAAATTGATCATGAGCAACAGCTAAGATCACTGCATCATATTCAGCTGATTTTGGCGCTTTAATAGGTAAAATATTATATTCATGTTCTGCTTCTTTTGAATCAACCCATGGATCAAATACATCTACATCTATATGATATTCTTCTAGCTCTTTGACAATATCTATAATTTTGGTATTTCTAATATCAGGACAATTTTCTTTAAAGCTTAAGCCCAATAATAAAACCTTCGCACCTTCAACTTGAATCTTCTTTTTAATCATTTCTTTGACAAGTTGAGTAACAACATAAGCCCCCATACTATCATTTAAGCGACGCCCAGCTAAAATAATTTCTGGGTGATAGCCTATAGACTGGGCCTTGTGTGTTAAATAATATGGGTCTACACCAATACAATGCCCACCCACTAAACCTGGACGGAAAGGCAAAAAGTTCCATTTGGTTCCTGCAGCCTTTAATACATCTTCAGTATCAATTCCCATTCGATTGAAAATTAAAGCTAATTCATTAATCAATGCGATATTCACGTCTCGTTGTGTATTTTCAATGACTTTAGCAGCTTCTGCAACTTTAATACTTGAAGCTTTGTGTGTACCAGCTTCAATAATTAAGTTGTAAACCTCATCGATAAATCCAGCCACTTCAGGCGTAGAGCCCGAGGTAATCTTGAGAATATTAGTTACGCGGTGTAGTTTATCACCTGGGTTAATTCGCTCTGGGCTATAACCAGCAAAAAAATCCGTATTAAATTTTAAACCTGATACTTTTTCCAAAACAGGAATACAAACTTCTTCTGTCGCCCCTGGATATACGGTCGATTCATAAACCACGATATCGCCCACTTTTAGAATCTGCCCGATACTAGTCGATGCCTTGATTAATGGGGTTAGATCAGGTTGCTTATAATCATCAATCGGCGTTGGAACAGTGACAATAAAAAAGTTACAGTCTTTTAAATTTTCTAGATCTGAAGTAAATGTGAGTTGGTTCGCTTGTTGGAGTTCGTGAGGGGAAACCTCTAAAGTATGGTCCTGTCCGTTTTTTAGCTCATCGATACGTTTAGCTGATATATCAAAACCAACAACTGATACCTTTTTCCCAAACTCAACAGCTAATGGTAAGCCAACATACCCTAAACCAATAATTGCTATTTTTAATTCGGCAAGTTTCATAAATTAGCCTTAATCCCTAAAATTTATTTAAAAATTCAAATGAAAGAAATAGAAACCATCAATTTTTCTGGGCACAATATAGCAGAATTTTCTTTAACGCTATAATGAAATTGCGTGAAGTATTTGTCATCAGACACTGTGTCATTAATAATATTCACTAAATTATAATATTATCAATAGTTAACCAATTCAAACCAAGGGTAAATGAACGATTCAAAAAGTGAAGTGTCAGGCATGCTAGTTGGTTGAGCTAATAAATTGATGACGTTAGCCCTTTTTGGATTCACTTTATGCTTGATTAGTCAAATTCAGGTAGATAGCATTTTTCTATTTGTCAGATAAACTAAACATACAAACCTAAAATATTTATCCATGCTTTTTTGACATTTTTCAGCTAGAATTGGCGGAATTCTAAGTCTAAAGACATGTTGTTGTGAGACAGCTGATATTAATTAGATATAAATATTCAAGGGTCAAGTGTGAAGCATTATCAACTTTTTTCCATTCTTGCGATTAGTATTAGTGCTACAAGTTGTGCTGTTACTTCTGGCTTACAAACATATGACATTCCAAATGAAGGTGTGTATACAACTGATCTCGGATCAAATGTAAATGTTATAAAAATCACACAGGAAAGTTTACCTGCGTTTCAACCTGCTCAAATAAATTATCAAAATAACTATTTTTCTCTTTTTAAGAAACAGCAACAATCGTACCGTCTAAGTGCTGGTGATGTACTGTCTATCCAATTATGGGCATATCCTGAAATTACCCCACCAGTCAACAACTTAACCAATGATCAATCTATACAAGCTAATGGCTATCCAATTGATTATAATGGTTTTGTACAAATTCCATTGGTAGGTCGTTACAAAGCTTCAGGGAAAACTTTAGCAGAACTGAATACTGATTTACGCAGACAATTTTCACAATATTTAAAAAACCCTGATGTTATTGTTCGAGTACTTTCTTATCAAGGGCAACGCTATTCAGTACAAGGCAGTGTTATTAAAGGGGGACAGTTCTTTTTATCTGACCAACCAATTAGTATTTATACTGCATTGGGTATGGCTGGTGGCGTAACAGAAAAAGGTGACAGTACTTACATTCAACTGATTCGGAATGGTATCACATACGACCTTAATACGATTGAACTTGAAAAAGCAGGTTATTCTTTACACAAACTCCTTGTTCAACCGAATGATACGATTTACGTGAGTACTAAAGAAAATCAAAAAATCTATATCATGGGTGAATCAGGTAAAAACCAAGCTTTACCGATGCGTGATCAAGGGATGACCTTAAGCGATGCTTTAGGAGAAAGTTTAGGTTTAAATCCTCTTTCTGCAAGCGCAAGTCGTATTTATGTTCTTCGAACCAATCCTAATGATCGTAGTACTGCACTTTATCATATGAATCTAATGAGCTTAGGGGATTTTGGTCTTGCCAATCAATTTAAACTCAGAAGCAATGACATTGTATATGTTGATGCAACTGGCCTAACACGTTGGCAGCGTGTGATCAATCAGGTTATACCATTCTCAAGCGCGCTCTATAATTTTGATCGTTTAGGACAATAGTCTTAATGAATATACAGAATATCTTAGTTGTTTGCGTTGGCAATATTTGCCGTAGCCCCATGGCTGAATATCTTTTAAAACAACAACATCCGCTTTTGCACATTGAATCTGCAGGTATCTCAGGTCTTACTGGACATCCAGCCGATGCAAAAGCGCAATTATGTATGCAACGACTATCTATAGATATGGTTGGACACATTGCAAAAAAACTGAATGCCGAGCAGCTTAAAAAAGCTGACCTTGTGTTAGTGATGAGTAATAATCAACAAAAACATATTGAACAAACATGGCCTTTTGCTAAAGGGAAAATATTCCGTTTAGGACATTGGCAAAGTAAAAACGTGCCAGATCCTTATCAACACGATCAAGCTTTTTTTGATGAAACTTGTCAGCTGATTCAACAGTGTGTTACTGACTGGAAAAAATATATTTAACTTTTTAGATTTTAGATTATGAGCCAAAACACCAATACTGAAGAAACGATTGACCTGAAAGAGCTATTCTTTGCTTTAATAGCACAATGGAAGCTAATTGCTTTATGTATTATTTTGAGCTTGGTCTGTGCACTACTTTACCTTCGTGTTACTCCAGACACTTATTCAGTAGATGCATTAGTTCAGGTCGAAGATAGTAAAGGAGCTTCGGCGGCTCTTTTAGGTGATCTATCACAGATGATCGATCAAAAATCACCAGCTCAATCTGAAATTGAAATTTTAAAATCACGTTTAGTGTTGGGTTCAGTCATACAAGCTCTTCATCTTGATATTAATATCTCAAGTACAGAAGATACGTTGAGTCATCGTTTAATTAACAAACAAAATTACAGCACCGAATATACCCCGAAAGCAGTGATTTTCAACGATGATGAAAAGTCATTTGAAATTCAAAAATTTGATGTCCCTAGTCGCTATTTAGACAAAACAATTTTATTGAAATTTGAAAGTAATAAAATAAATCTGATTGATGGTAAGACTGATGAATTAATTTTAACAGTACCTTTAAATCAACTCACTCAAATGACTAACCGATATGGACACTGGAATATTGGAGTATTCTCTAAGCATAAGTTAGAAACAAGCTATAAAATCGAGAAAAAGTCTTTACCAGCCGCAGTCCAAGCTATTAGCTCAAACTATTCTGTTGCTGAACGCGGTAAATTAACAGGTATTTTAGGTTTAAATTATCAAGGTCAAGATAAAGAACATATCACTAAAGTATTAAATGCTATTTTAGCAGCTTATAGTGCTCAAAATGTAGAACGTCGCTCAGCTGAAACAGCTCAAACACTCAAATTCTTAGATGAACAACTTCCTGATCTAAAAAAACAACTCGACGATGCGGAACGAGAGTTTAATAAATTCCGTCAAAAGTATAATACGGTTGATGTAACCAAAGAGTCTGAGTTATATCTGACACAAAGTATGGCTTTGGAAACCAAAAAAATCGAGTTAGAACAACAACTCGCTGACATGGCAGCTAAATACACGACTGAACATCCTGCAATGCGTGAGATCAATGCACAGATTGCGGCTTTAAATAAACAAATTACTGAGTTAAATGGTACGCTTAAACAGCTCCCAGATATACAAAGACAATATTTGCAGCTTTACCGCGAAGTCGAGGTTAAGACTCAACTTTATACTGCTTTGTTAAATTCATACCAGCAACTTCGAATTGCAAAAGCAGGTGAAATTGGCAATGTAAGGATTGTAGATACCGCAGTTGAACCTGTAGAGCCAATCAAACCGAAGAAACTTCAAATTCTTATCTTAGCGATGTTCTTGGGTGGTTTCTTAGGCACATTGATTGCTTTATTACGCAATATGTTACGTACAGGTGTCAAAGACTCGACTCAAATCGAAAGAGAGTTCGACCTTCCTGTTTATGCAACAGTGCCTCGTTCACCAATTCAAGAAACTCGTATGAGTATTTTGAAGAAAAAGAAGAATATCCCTATTCTTGCGGTTAAACATAATGATGATATTGCTGTCGAAAGTTTAAGAAGCATTCGTACCGCAATCCACTTTGCTTTAGCAAACGCTAAGAACAACATCATTATGATTGCCGGTCCAGCGCCTGAAGTAGGTAAATCATTTATTTCAACCAATCTGGCGACTATTTTTGCGCAAAGCAATAAAAAAGTTTTGTTAATTGATGCAGATATGCGTCGCGGTTATATGCATAAATACTTTAATCTCGATGTGAAACCTGGCTTATCTGAATTACTCAGTAATCAAACTGATTTATCTCAAGTGATTCATCAAACCGATGTTGCTGGATTGAGCGTGATTACACGTGGTAAAAATCCAACAAACCCGTCTGAAATGCTTTCATCACAGCAGTTTAAACTTTTATTGGAAAATTTAGATCAACAATACGACCACATTATTATTGATACACCTCCTGTGCTGGCAGTGACAGATGGTATTATCATTTCTCAATATGCAGGTGTAAATTTACTTGTCGCACGCTATGCTAAATCGCAAATGAAAGAGCTTGAGCTAAGTTTAAATCGTTTTGATCAAGCTGGTGTAAAAGTGAATGGCTTTATTCTCAACGATATTCAGCGTGCAAGTGCAGGATACGGCTATGGTTACAACTATGCATATGCTTACAAAGCGAATAAAGAAGATTAAGCTTTATTGATCAGTATGATAAAAGCCAGATCTCAGTATCTGGCTTTTATGTATTAAAAACATAATCCATATAAAAAATACACGTATTTTTTATATGAGTTATTCATTGCTTAAGCTTAGACATGCTAAGATCATTGCCATATTTTTTATCAAAATCTCACTTTTGGACGTCTCATGAGTAAAGCTTTACCTGTCATTGTTGCAGCTGTTTTAGCGAGTGCTGCCCTTGTTCCTGTTTATTATGCTACTAAGCATCCAACCACTGAACTTGGCGCGAAGGCTGATAAAAATGCAGCGCCTGTTGCAAAAATCAGTTATGCATTAGGCTATGAGGTTGCAAAACAAACACCGCCTGAGCTAGAGACGAATGCGTTTATCACAGGTTTCCGTGATGGGCATGCACAAAAACCAGCTGCGTATACTGAAGAAGAATTACAAGCTGCGTATATGGAATTCCAAAAAGAATTACAGCAAAAACAGATTGATGAAACGAAGAAAACTGAAAACACAAACAATACTTTTTTAACTGAAAATGCCAAAAAAGAAGGCGTTAAAACAACAGCTTCAGGCTTACAATATAAAATCATTAAAGAAGGCACAGGAAAACAACCTGCTTCAACTTCAGTTGTCAAAGTACATTACAAAGGTCAACTTGCCGATGGTAAAGTATTCGACAGTTCTTATGATCGTGGTGAACCAATCGAGTTCCCACTTAATCAAGTCATTCCAGGTTGGACTGAAGGTCTACAATTGATGAAGGAAGGCGGCAAAGCTGTATTATATATTCCCTCAAATCTTGGTTATGGTGAACAAGGTGTACCAGGATCTATTCCACCAAACAGTACTTTGATTTTCGATGTTGAATTAATCGCGGTTAAATAAATGATATAAGGAGAGCATAGGCTCTCCTTTATTTTGGAAGAAATGAAATAATGAAAAAACTTACTTTAATAGCAATAGCATCAATCATAGGTACAGCACAAGCTGCACCGATTAGCTTAAAAAGCCCACAAAAAGATCAATTGGGATATAGTTACGGTTATTTAATGGGCAAAGGAAGTGCTGAAACACTCAAAGATTTAAATATCGAAACCTTTATACAAGGTTTACAAGAAGCCGTTAATGGTAAAGCGCCCTCTTTAACCGACGAGGACATGGCGAAAGTACTAAACCAATATAAAAAGCGTTTAGAAGCAAAACAATTGGTTGAGTTTCAAGAACTGGCTCAAAAGAATGATCAAGCAGGTAAAAGCTTCCTAGCTGAAAATGCGAAAAAATCCGATATTTCAACCACGAAGTCAGGTTTGCAGTATCAGGTTTTACAACAAGGTACGGGTAAATCACCTAAAGCGACGTCTACGGTCAAAGTCAATTATGAAGGCCGTCTTTTAGATGGAACTGTGTTTGATAGTTCAATTGCTCGTAATCATCCTGTTGACTTTAAGCTCAATCAAGTCATCGCAGGTTGGACGGAGGGCGTTCAAACCATGAAAGAAGGCGGCAAAAGTCGTTTCTTTATTCCGTCAACACTCGCTTATGGTGAGGTCGGTGCTGGTGATGCAATTGGTCCTAATAGTACATTGATTTTCGATATTGAATTACTTGAAGTTAAATAGTAGAAACCCTCCAAAACGGAGGGTTTTTTTATTCATGAATGTTTTAAATGTCGAGGACGGAAACCTGTTGCAAATAAAGCAATCACATACGCTAAGACACCAAGCACACATAAACCAGCAACCTCAGCAATACGTAACCACTGCGAGATATCACCTTGATACCAAGTTAAACCATACCAAAGTGCTGCAATCATGGTTAGATTCGCGATCGCGTATTGGAACGCTAGCTTCTTCCAATGCGAGCCAAAACGGTAAATATTACGTTTATGTAAATAGAAATAAAGCATACCCGCATTCACCAAAGCTGAACCTGATGATGCCAAAGCTAAAGCCATATGCTCAGCATGCCAGTCGATCAATTTAAAGAAGCCGATAAAGATCACATTTAAAATGGCATTCGCAGCGACAGCCATTAAACCAACACGGACAGGTGTTTTAGTATCTTGTTGTGCATAAAAACCAGGTGCAAATACTTTAATCAGCATGAATGAAATCACCCCTGCACTCATACATTGCAATGCCAGTGCGGTCATTCGCGTATCTTCCACGGTAAATTCACCACGTTGGAACAAGGCCTGAATAATCGGTGTCGACAACATAAATAATGCAATACTTGCAGGAATACCGACCAGCATAATAATCTTAGCTGCCCAATCAATCATGCTTTTAAATTTCTCTTTATCTTGTTCTGCATGACGCGCAGAGAGCGAAGGTAAGATCACCGTTCCAATCGCGACACCAATCAGACCTAAGGGTAATTCAGTCATACGTTCGGCACTGTATAACCATGACACCGAACCATCTTGCATGAATGATGCCCAAATTGTATTCAGCAGTAGATTAATTTGCGTAACAGAGACACCAAATAATGCAGGTAACATCAATTTTAAAATGCGATCTACACCTTCATGTTTAAAATCAACTTTTGGTGGAATGAGTAAGTTTTTTTCCCAAAGCTCAGGGATTTGTATCGCTAACTGTAAAACACCTGCAACAACGACAGCCCAACCCAATGCCATAATAGGTTCAGCCATATACGGCGTTAGCCACAACGCACCTGCAATCATTGCAATATTCAGCAGTACTGGAGAAAAAGCAGGTGAAGCAAAAGAGCCATAACTATTTAAGATACTGCTCGAAAAAGCAGTTAATGACATAAACATCAAATATGGAATCGTGAGACGAAACATATCCACGGCTAAATCAAATTTTTCTGGATCGCTGTGGAATCCGGGCGCATATAAATAAATAATCGCAGGTGCAGCAACCATCGCCACAAAGGTCAGTAATGACATCGCTGTTAGTAAGCAGCCAAAAACCCGACTAATCAAAATCTGAACTTCTGCATGAGTTCGACTGGTCTTATATTCGGTTAAAACAGGAATGAAAGCTTGAGAAAAAGCCCCTTCCGCAAATAAGCGTCGAAAAAAGTTTGGAATACGAAAGGCAACAACGAAAGTATCGAAATCTTTACCTGCACCAAATACATTTAATAGCACGATATCTCGCACTAATCCCAATACTCGAGATAACATCGTCATTGCACTGACAATAATAGTCGATCGCCACAATGCCATCGTATTCACCTACGGCTTATCTTTAAAAAGCGCTATTGTAATGAAACTCAAACCAGATTTCGTTGTGAAATCATAAATTCGATGAAGTTTTTTTAGCTAGCATTTGACGAAATAGTTGCCAATCAAAATGTAAACCCGGGTCAGTTTTACGTTTTGGCGCAATATCCGAATGACCTGCAATATGATTTTGAATTTTTTCATAGCTTTGACGTAAGGTTACAACCACTTCAACCAATGCTTGATATTGTTCAATCTCGAAAGGGAGATCATCGCTGCCTTCAAGCTCAATGCCTATTGAATAATCATTACATTCTTGTTGTGCCAAATAACTTGAACGTCCTGCATGCCACGATCGGTCATTGAAATTTACAAATTGAATGACCTCACCTGTACGCAGAATTAATAGATGTGCCGAAACCTGCATCCCTTCAATGGTTTGGAAATAAGGATGTAAAGACCAATCTAGTTTATTTTGAAAAAATTGCTGAATATAGCCGCCGCCGAACTGGGAAGGAGGCAAGCTAATGTTATGAATTACAATAAGTTGAATATCAGTATTGTTAGGACGTGCGTTAAAATTTGGTGAAGCAATTTGCATCGCACCCAACAATTTCCCATCTTGGACCTGAGTAAATCTAGACTGTGGCATGAAGACTCGAATCGGCAATTTAATATTTATATCGTTCCATTTTGACATGCTTTATCAGGAATAATCGAGATGGAATACTTATTTTTTATGTTGAGGGTGCTAATATAAGCGCCAAGTTTTTTGGTCAAAAATATACTGGAACAGGTATGAGTATTCCTCAATCTTTGCTTGAACAATCTATTCAAATCAATATTCAACAAGCATTACAGGAAGATATTGGTGACGGCGATATCACTGCCTTACTTACTCCAGAACAAGAGCAAGCTACCGCAACGATTATCACCCGTGAAGATATGGTATTGGCGGGTCAGCCTTGGGTGAATGCACTCATTCGAGCATATGACAGTAATGTTCAAATTACATGGCTAAAGCAAGAGGGTGAACTTGTAGCGGCAAATGAGGCGTTTTTAAAGCTTGCAGGTTCTGCGCGTAGTTTACTGACCGTTGAGCGTCCTGCTTTGAATTTTGTCCAAACCCTTTCGGCTGTGGCGACCAAAACGGCAAATTATGTCAAACAGCTAGATGGCTTACATACCAAACTGCTTGATACACGCAAAACCTTACCGGGTTTACGCATCGCTCAAAAATATGCAGTCGCAGTTGGTGGCGGTCAAAATCATCGTCTAGGTTTATTTGATGCTTTCTTAATTAAAGAAAATCACATTATGGCAGCGGGTGGTATTGCCCAAGCGATTAGCAAAGCGCACGACATTGCACCAGGTAAACCCGTTGAAGTAGAAGTTGAAACTTGGGACGAACTGAATCAAGCGCTTGAAGCTGGCGCTGATATCGTGATGTTAGATAATTTCAGCCAACAACAGATGATTGATGCGGTTAAACATGTTTCAGGGCGTTGCAAGTTAGAAGCTTCAGGCAATATCACCATTGAAAATTTACGCGAAGTTGCAACAACTGGCGTAGATTATATTTCAATGGGCGTACTCACTAAGGATGTGAGAGCTGTGGATTTATCTATGCGTTTTAATGCTTAGACATCATCCATCTCAGTTGAATGCTTTTGAGTCGAAGTATCGATAGATGCTTCGGCTTTTTCACTCCATGCTGACTTAGCTTGTGTTAAATCTGTTGGTCTTGGATCCGCAGCCATTAAAACAAAAGTCACTGCCGTTAAAAATACGAGAAATACTTGAACCATAATTTCCCCTCCTTGTTATTTTCGATTTTCGCCACTGTATCAAACTAAAATGAGCTGAATAAGCGGGCATTGTTACAGTTTGAAAATTTATAATGCTTCTCTGTAGATACAACTATTGATTTGTCATGTTTATTTTTTTGCTGCGTAGAGATAGCTTGACCAAGAACAGATCTTAAAGAATAAAAAATGGAATCGATTTTGAAGCCGTGTTTTCTTTGATTTTTTCAAATCTTTCTCTTTTCTCTACACATCATTTTTGAAGTCATTATCGAGAGTTTGATTCGTGGCACTGGATATTTTATCGCTGGCTTTATTACATGGACCATGATTATTTCTCTAAGCGTTTATTGGTTTTTTTCGCTGATTTGAAAATGAAAAAGCAGTCTAAAATTAAATTCAGACTGCTTTTATGCTTATAGAAAAGTCACTTATGATCCAATAAAGCCCATATAAGGATCAGAAATCGAATCCTCGTTGGTCTCGATACGACCTGCAAAACGACGACTAAAACTTGGTTCATTTTCTATCGTCACCGTGAAATCGTACCATCCCCCAAATTCAGACATATCCCAACTGAGTTCTTTTTCAGTCGTGGCAGTTTCAATCACCCACGTTTTATTAGGCAGATAGGCATTTGCTTTCACAATCAATTTCACCGCTTGCTTACCATCATGTCGAACTTTTAAAAACATTTTTGGGTCACACTCCTCCATACACACCCGAATTTCTGGTAGTGCTTCTCGTTGAGCTATTTTGGCTAAATGACCTTTAAAAGCTCGATGGAAACCATTCGGGCCCAAAATCCATAAATCATATCGATTCTCTTTTGTTTGCCACACATCATCCAGTTGTTTCCCTGCTTCAACCATATAGCGACGCGGAATAGCATCTAAATTTAATTTGTCATAAACATGAAAAACCGCCGCGTGACTGCCAGTATTTGAGAACATCAATTTCACAGTTTTGCTCGCACTATCTACTTTGGCACTGGTATGCAAAATATAAGGCAATGCACGAGATGGTCGAATACCTGTTTGCTGAGCTGGATAGGCTTGATTGAGTGGACGGCTGACTTGTGGCATGCCTTCTTGTGCTTTACGAATTGCATCTGCTTCGGCTTTGGTGGTTTGACCTGAAAGATTGGGTAAAGGTAAAAGATTTGGGGTTTTAAAATTAAATGCTGAGGTTAAATCGCCGCACACTGCTCGACGATATGGACTAATATTCGGTTCTTGTACGCCAAAGCATTGTTCAAGGAAACGAATCACCGAAGAATGATCAAAGGTTTGAGAGTTAACCCAACCGCCTCGACTCCACGGAGAAATCACATAAAAAGGGACACGAACACCAGGTCCATAAACCCCAACACCATTACTTACATCTTTATCAGTAAAATTGGGTTGACCTGTTGATGCTTTGGTATGTGTCGCATACTCATAAGACATTTGTTCTTTGGTCAAGGTTGATTTACCGCACACTACGCCTGATGCATCATCAATTGAAGGTGCACTTGGCGATGGGACATGATCAAAGAAGCCATCATTTTCATCAAAATTAATGATGAAAACCGTCTGACTCCAAAGTTCTGGACGTTCAGTAAGCGCATTTAAAACTTCTTGGGTATACCATGCGCCTTGCACTGGGCTAGATGGTCCAGGATGTTCACTATAGATTGCAGGCGCAACTAACCAACTGACTTGTGGAAGCTTATTTTGAGCAATATCCTCTTTAAAAGAACCGAGAAAACCACCATCAGGCATGGTATTGGCGATCCCTTTATACAACGGTTGAGCCGCATCACTTGCAGCATCATAAGCAGGACAAACTGAATTATTATTCACAGGTTTTCCAGAAAGCTCATTGGCACGGCGGTACTGTTTAAAACCTGCTAAAGGATTATCGGTAAAGTTATCTGGCATGTTTTGATAAACCTTCCAGCTCACACCAGCTTGTTGTAAACGTTCAGGATAGGTGATCCAGTCATAACCGATCGTTGAAGGACCTATCGAATCTAAATCATTGACGACGCTAGCCACATTAGCAGCCGTTGGACCATTGGTGCCCGTCCAAATAAACATACGATTTGAATTGGTTCCTGTATGCATGGCACAGTGATAGGCATCACAAATGGTAAATGCATTGGCTAAAGCAAATTGAAACTCAAGTTCTTGTTGTTTGTAATAGCCCATTGATTGCGGTTGTTTATATTGTACCCAGTTTCCCATACGACCATGATTCCATGCATACTGACCATCTGTCCAAGAATGATTTGTTCCACTGACCCGCTGCGCATTACCTCGTTTACTGTCTAAATGATAAGGATAAACTTTATTTTTATTGGCATCATATTGTTCCCAGACCTTGCGTCCTTGAGTTAATGGAATGGTGAATCGATCTCCAAACCCTCTTACACCTTTTAAAGTGCCAAAATAATTATCAAAAGAACGATTTTCTTGGGTCAAAATCACCACATGTTTTACGTCTTTAATGGTGCCCGTCTCAACTTTGGCGTCAATCGCAAGTGCTTTTTGAATGCTCATCGGAAAGCTAGTGAGTGCAGCAGTACCAAACAGGGCTTTGGTTGAATTTAATAAAAAGTCGCGACGATTCATTTTTTAATTTCCTTATTATTGTAGTTTATGGCGCACAATGAATTTTACAGTTTGATGTAGGCGGTTTTGGTGTTGGCGTAGAATTATTATTATCGCCATCACTGTCGTTACAGGCACTTAACAATAAGCAGCTACTACAAAGCAGTATTAAAAGGAAATTGCGCATTTTACTATCCGTTAAATATTCGTGCAGATAGTCAATACAATATAAATGACAATTCGATGATGATTAGATCGCAATTTGATGACAGAAAATATAAGACAAAAAAAAGGCGGTCTAAACATACCAGACCGCCCGCACTATCAACTGGAGATTACCAACCGAGTGCCTGCTGTTGTTTCTGAATCAATTCAGCGATTCCTTTTTCTGCAAGCTCTAACATGGCATTAGACTGTTGACGAGTAAACGGTTTCTCTTCTGCCGTTCCTTGAATTTCAATAAATTCGCCCGCTTGTGTCATCACCACATTCAAATCCGTTTGGCAATTTGAATCTTCTTCGTAGCATAAATCGAGGAGCACTTCATCTTGGTACATCCCGACTGAGATGGCTGCCACGAGACCTTTTAAAGGGTCTTGTTTAATTTTTTTATTGCTCAGCAACACATTCATTGCATCGACTAAAGCCACCGCTGCACCAGTAATCGCAGCAGTACGCGTACCACCATCAGCTTGAATCACATCACAGTCAATCGTAATCGTGTTCTCACCCAGTTTTTTCAAATCCACCATGGCACGTAAGCTACGACCAATCAAACGTTGGATTTCCTGTGTGCGGCCCGACTGTTTACCACGCGCCGCTTCACGGTCACTACGGGTATGGGTTGAGCGCGGTAACATGCCATATTCAGCAGTGACCCAGCCCTGTCCTTTTCCTTTTAAAAACCGTGGAACCGAATTATCAATACTTGCCGTACACAATACTTTGGTATGACCAAATTCAACCAGAACTGAACCTTCTGCGTAACGGGTATAGTTACGTGTGATTTTTACTTCACGTAACTGGTCTAATTCTCTTTGGTCAATACGCATAATGATTCCTTAAAACGATGGCACAAATATAATTGCACCATAGTATATCTCAATTACTCGTACTTTCCCTTTTACTTGTTGGTAAAGAGCATCGCTTGATGACTCAAACAATGCTCTAAATTGATTAAGCAGCTTTACCAAACATACTTTTCACTGCGTCAACAAGGCTATGCTTGATCGCCCCCAAACGGTCAACCATATTGTCAGGCAAAGAGTGGATAGCCAAACGTTTATATACACTCACAATTTGAGATCCAAACGGTGCTGTATTGTACTGTTGACCAAACTCTGCACAGACTGCACGTACTTTAGGTGCCATCTCTTGATAGCGGTTGGCAGGTAAATCAGGGAACAAGTGATGTTCGATTTGATGACTCAAGTTACCACTCAAGAAGTGCATGATTTTACCGCCAGTAAAGTTTGCTGAACCACGAATCTGACGTAAGTACCATTCTGCTTTGGTTTCATTATCAATATTGTCAGTGATAATTTCAGAATCTTCTGTAAAGTGACCACAATAAATCACGGTCGATGCCCAGTAGTTACGGATTAGATTGGCAAAAAAGTTACCTGCTAATACTGGCAAGAACATTGGGCCCGCGATTAATGGGAACAATACATAATCTTTACCAAACTGACGCACCATCTTTTTACGTAGATTTTTTGATTCTACATACACTTCTTTCCAAGTCTTGGTGCCATCAAACAATACTTTCTCCATCTCTAGACGTTGTAAAGCAAGTAGCCATTCAAAGCCCGTAGATAATACAAAACCCGTTGGTACGTTAAATAAAAAGCGGGGTTCCCACTTTTGCTCACGGCTCATACGCATCACACCATAACCGCTAATGTCATGATCCATGCCAACCACATTGGTATAGGTATGGTGCTTATAGTTATGGGTATATTTCCAGTCCTCACCAGTACACACGGTATCCCAATCATAGGTTGCACCGTTCAAGGTTGGATCGTTTAACCAGTCAAACTGACCGTGCATCACGTTGTGACCGAGTTCCATATTTTCAACAATTTTAGAAACGCCCAACATTGCTGTACCCAACAACCATACAGGTGGGATCCAACCACCAAACATTAACATGCCACGCGATGCAATTTCGGTGTAGCGAACAAAGTTACGTACTTTATAAATATAATCAGAATCTTCTTTGCCAATTTTAGCCATGGTTTCAGTACGGATGGCATCAATCTTACGGCCAAACTCTTGTACTTCTTCTGGTGTTAATGCACGGCTTGTGTTACCGCCAAATTTGATTGGAGGAATCGTTTTAGTCGGATTTACTGTCATCATGTTCATAATATTATTCTCTATCTGGTCAATATGAATTAAAGATCAATCTCAACAGGACTGACTGCTTCACTCACACACAACTTAATTTGCACATTGTTTTGGTTATCGATTTCACCTGTAAGTTGATTTTTCACTGCACCACTGATTTTGGTACAAACACAGGTATTACAAATCCCCATACGGCAACCAAAAGATGGTTTCAAACCTGCAGCTTCAGCACTAGCCAATAGGTTGCCACGGCCTTCAAACTCTTGCATGCTGCGACGGAAATTGACCGGTTGGATTTGAGCATCCACATCCATCGTCACTGGCAAAAAGCTTTCTTGCGTTAAACGGTCTAACCAACCACGTTTCGCCCAAATTTGACGTGTCGCTTTCATCAATCCTGGAGCAGCACACACATAGGTTTGACGTTGGACAGCATCAGCACACAAACGGTCCAAAGTTTCTTCATCAAAATAAGCAGGTTGTTCAGCACTATCGACAATAATGTGCAGGTTAAAGTGCGGATATTCTGCTGCCAGTGTTTCTAATTCAGTACGGAACGCTGGATCACGTGAGTAATAAATCAACGTCACAGGTTGATTCGAACGTGCTAATGCCTGTTTCGCAATCGGAATAATCGGCGTAATACCACTACCTGCAGATACCAAAAGAATTGGTTGTTTACCTTCTTCTGTATCAAAGTCTTTTAGCGTAAATTCGCCCATCGCCTGAGTAATTTCAATCACATCACCAGCACGTGCGCTGTTGGCTAAATAGTTAGATACTCGACCTTGTTTTTTGATACCTAATACCAATTTGTCGTGACTTGGTGAACTCACCAAGCTATACGCTCGTTGATGCTGCACACCATCAATACGAACCGTCACCATCACAAATTGACCAGGCTGATAGGTTGTAAATTTATTGTTACTGCTTAAAGTGACCTTGATCATTTCATCGGCAATAGGCTCAATCGCTTCGATTTTTGCCATAATGCGGCGCAAAGTCCACATCGGGTTAACCTTTGCAAGGATAAAATCAACAAAATCTTCTCGAATCCAATGTGGCTGATAACTTAACTGTGCGTTCATACGTTCCTCGTTTTGTATCTGGCTATTTATTTTGAGTGAACAAATGTTCGTGTAGTGAACATGTGTACACTATATTTATTTGTGTTCACTGAGTCAACACTTGTACACTTATTTTTTTGAATATTTTTTGTTCTTTCCTATAAACATTTCAATTTTCTTGAAAATTGATCACGATCTAGCATTTATTATTTTTTAAAAAAACGATTTATTTTGCTAAAACCATAAATGCATATGATTTAGCAATGGATAAAAGCTAAAAAAATCATGTTTTTTTTGCTAGACTCTAGCGTACGGTTTTAATGGATCTTATTCATGTCGATTAGAGATGAACGAAAACAACAGAGTCGACAGGCTTTACTTGATGCAGCACTTCATCTCAGTACATCTGGGCGCTCATTTAGTAGTATTAGTTTGCGTGAAGTTGCGCGAGAAGTTGGTTTAGTACCAACGGCGTTTTATCGTCATTTCCAAGATATGGACACTTTAGGTCAAGAACTGGTTGATCAAGTTTCTTTGCATTTAAAAAGTTTGATTCATCAATTAGGACAAAGCTATTTAAAGCACAGCGGATCTGCTAAAACCCGTACCAGTATTGAATTGTTTGTACAGGCTGTGAATCATAGCCCACAACAATGGCAATTTATGATTTCTGAACGTTGGGGTGGTTCTGAAACTGTACGCATTTCGATTGCACGCGAAATCGAATTTTTGATTGAAGATCTTGCTATCGACCTTTGCAAATTGGATACGTTTAAACACATTCAAGAAGCCAAAGATTTGCAAGTGTTATCCACGATCCTAATTAATATGTCTTTTACTTGGGCAATGACATGGATCAACTTACCGAAACAATTCACCATTGATCACCTGTTAGAACAGCAAAATTTGTTTATTGATAATGCAGCGACTCAAGTGCGCTTGTTATTCCGTGGCATCTCAAATTGGGAACCACAAAACGCCTGATCCTATCCAAGCGAAAGTTTGATATATAAAAGCATTGCTTAGCGTTAGTATTCATTAGACACTAATGCAAATGCCGTTTAGAACACTATGAGGAGCTTACAAGCATCATGAATCCTGATCGTCATACTCAGTTCTTAATTCGTAAAGAAAAAATTTTGCAGGTTGCGGAAAAGCTATTATTAGAAAACAACCAAGAAATGACCTTAGATGAACTGGTTGCCGAGCTAGATATTGCTAAAGGTACGCTATACAAACATTTTCGTAGTAAAAATGAACTATTACTTGAACTGATTATTCAAAATGAAAAAGAAATTTTAAAGATTTCAGAAAACTACAACACTGATGTTAAAGAATATGCACCGCGTTATATGCTCTATCATTTAACCTCACCGAGTCGCACGATTCTACTGCACCAGTTAGAAGAACATTTAACGATGACGGAATCGAAGTTAAAACATTTGTTCGATGAGTTATATGCTATTCGTCAACAACGTATTATTTCACTGAAAGAAATGACTGAGAAATATTTAAAATCACAGAATTATGACATGTCGATTCGTGATTATCTTTCTTATATTTGGTCACTCACTTACGGCGCGGCTTTATTATTAAATTCAAGCTATTATCAACGTTCGATTGGTTCACGTGAGAAATTGATTAATCTGTATGTGAATCAGGCCTTATCGTTGCCAACACAAAAAGTTCAAATTGATCTGAAAGACTTTCAAATGGATCAACCATAAATAAAAAGGACTGTTTTTACAGTCCTTTTTTATATCAAAAAGCGTGAGGTTTATTTTCCTTTACGCTCTTTTTCCAACAAGTAATCTACTACTTGAGTTACTTTACCATCTTCACCTTGCACTACATACTTACCAGCTACTACAACCGCTGGCACACCTGTCAATTGATACTGTTGCGCCAATTTGTTTGACTCAGCCACTTTTGCAGTGATTGGGAAAGAATTAAACATACTGTTAAATTTCTGCTCAGGTACACCATAACGCGCAAAGAATTTTGCTTGTGATGCTTGGTCAAAAATTTGCTGACCACCTTCATGAATGGCATGGAATAATGGAATATGGGTTTTCTTACGGACACCAAGTGCTTCAGAAACATAGTAGCCACGAGCGCCTTGTTCCCATACTTTATTCATCGCTGCTGGGGTACGAAGGAAATATACATCACTCGGTGCTTTCTTTAACCACGTCTGCATATGTGGTTCAAGTTTAAAGCAGTGTGGACATCCGTACCAAAAAAATTCACGTACTTCAATTTTTCCTGCTGGTGCTGCTGTTTTACCTGGATTGGCAACAACCGTATAGTCTTTACCAGCAACAAAATCTGCAGCCATTGCATTTGCAGAAAATGCCATTACAGCTGCTGTTAAACCACTTAATACTAAATTTTTCATTGACTTTGCTTTTCCTCTAAGCATTTTTCGTAAGTTTATATGCTAAATATAAAACAAACACGAGCAATTCGTTTTGCTTGTGTGAAGTTTTTTATTGGATTTATCGCTTTTTTTTCAAGAAGCGCTACACTACCAACAGATTAAACCGAAATAATCATCCTAATACAGAGGTAAGTCATGTCGCAATTGAATGTTGACCCACAAGAAATCGCAAAATTTGAAGCATTGGCTGCCAAATGGTGGGATCAACATTCTGAGTTCCGACCTCTACATCAGATCAATCCCTTACGTCTAAATTGGATTGATGAACGTGTCGGTGGCTTGGCTGGAAAAAAAGTGCTCGATGTCGGCTGTGGCGGCGGTATTTTGGCGGAAAGCATGGCACGTCGAGGTGCAGATGTATTAGGTATTGATATGGGTGAAGCGCCACTTGCTGTTGGTCGCTTGCATGCTCAACAAGACAACGTACAAAATATTGAATATCGTCAGATTCCAGTTGAACAACTCGCTCAAGAGCAAGCTGGTCAATACGATGTCGTGACCTGTATGGAAATGATGGAACATGTACCAGATCCAGCATCTATTGTTAAAGCATGCCAAAGCTTGGTTAAACCAGGTGGTCATGTGTTCTTCTCAACTATTAACCGCAATCCAAAATCTTATTTATTTGCGATTATTGGTGCTGAGTACGTATTGCGATTATTACCCAAAGGTACGCACGATTATCATAAGTT
>Ga0209599_10000257_pt1 | contig 37562 bp, 30 predicted proteins | sample Shrwel_input2_FT_FD_187534 | JGI IMG/M metagenome (GOLD analysis project Ga0209599, IMG submission 187534) | Subsurface microbial communities from deep shales in Ohio, USA - Utica-3 well 1 S input2 FT (SPAdes) (version 2) ...
AGTCTGGGCCGTGTCTCAGTCCCAGTGTGGCGGATCATCCTCTCAGACCCGCTACAGATCGTCGCCTTGGTAGGCCTTTACCCCACCAACTAGCTAATCCGACTTAGGCTCATCTATTAGCGCAAGGCCCGAAGGTCCCCTGCTTTCTCCCGTAGGACGTATGCGGTATTAGCATTCCTTTCGGAATGTTGTCCCCCACTAATAGGCAGATTCCTAAGCATTACTCACCCGTCCGCCGCTAGGTAATGTAGCAAGCTACATTTCCCCGCTCGACTTGCATGTGTTAAGCCTGCCGCCAGCGTTCAATCTGAGCCATGATCAAACTCTTCAGTTTAATATCATTTGTGCTTTATTCTAAGCACCAAATCTGGCTCATCAATTTTCTGACTTTAATTTCTCAAATAAACTTCGAGTAATTTCTACCATTCAATCAATGAAATATTTTCGATCGATTAACCAGTAAAAATCCACACAAGTTGTTCTTCTATTCTCTTAATGATCTTCTCGATGATTCGTCATCATCAAGCTAGGTCGGCTATATTACTCTGAATTTCTTCAAAGTCAACAGGTAATTTAGATATTTAGCAAACTTATCAACCAATCCAAGAATCTAACCAATCTGGCCAAATCCTTGTTTCTCAACAAGTTTTTATCTGCATCACCGCCGATGGATGTGCATTCTACAGTATTTCACATCAGACACAACCCCTTTTCTTAATTTCTTTTTATTTATTATCTCAAGTGGTCAGCTTTTGAACTAACCAGTAACTTTTAATACTTATTCTTTCGAATTAAGAACTTTTTTTAAACAATTAAGTCCAGTAGAATATGTTTCTTGCTTCACGTTTTTTGGCATTTTTGATTGAAAATACGGTTCGTTGGTAAAAAAGCACAGTTTATTTTGCTTTTAGCTTCTATGGCTATGAGTGAGCTTTGCTACGCCTTATCAAACCACAGCTATTATGAGTTGGCATTAACGATATTAAGTTATAGTAAATGGTCTAATACATCACGCCCAGTCATTTGTGTAATTGATAACCCAGATGCCGCCAATCAATTTCAAGCGAATATCAAACAATTGGCTTATGATTATCAGGTTCAAGCGGTTAACACTAAAGATTTTTTAAAAACAGAATGTCATGTTGTTTATTTTTCAACAACTACGGCACAGCAACAACAAAATTTAATTCAATCTTATCCATCACGCTCATTATTATCATTAAGTACAAACAATCCAAATTGTGAGACTGGTAGTATTTTTTGTCTTTATAATCGAAAAACTTTTTCTACATTTAAAGTGAATTTAGATGCTTTAAGTTATTCCAAGGTTCATATCGACCCCAGAGTTTTAATCTTGGCGAAGAACACGGAGTAGTTAAAGTGATTTCAAATTTATATCAATCTACTTCTTTGCATGCTTTATTCCGTAAATCTCAATTTACGATTTTTGCGATTACCTTTGTGATTTGTAGTTGTACATTTGCAACAATTTCAATGTTTACGATGGAAACTTATGCCAAACAAAATTTAAAATTATTAAGCCAAACAGTATTAGAGCGTGTTCAACCTGCTGTCGTTTTTAAAGATAAAGGTGCGATTGAACAAATTTTAAAAGATTATACAACTGAACATGCGATACGAAGTATTCATGTTTACGATCCGCAACAACAATTACTTTCGGAAAGTACCAAAAAAGTTGCATACACCCCTTTCCTTCAAAATTTATTGGATGAATGGTTTTTACATGATCCAGTTAAATTGGTGGTGATGCACCACAATAAAAAAGTAGGTGATTTGGTTCTTTATGGTAGTTCTGAAAATATTTTACATTTTTTAAAGACCATTATTATTGGTTTAGCAATTTCAATGTTTTTTATTGTGATTGCACTTTTATGGTCAATTAATTTGACCTATCGTCAGATCATGCAAGCGATTAAACCATTAACCCATATCGCTCAATTAGTAAGTGACCAAAAAGCTTATAATTTACGCTTTCCGAACAATCATATTAGAGAGTTTCAAAATTTAAATACGGTGTTTAATGAGTTGTTAGAAGAAATTCAAATTTGGAATAACAATCTACAAAAAGAAAATCGTCAACTTTCGTTCCAAGCACATCACGATCAGTTGACCAGTTTACCAAATCGTCATTTCTTCTACGAAGAGCTGCTCAATATTTTTGAAAATCCGTTATACCGTCATAATTCCGCACTGATATTCATTGATAATAATAAGTTTAAAGTAATTAATGACCAATATGGACATTTGGCTGGCGATGCTGTTTTGAAAGAAATGGCTTCCCGTTTAAAGCTTTCTGTTCGACAAGAAGATTTCATTGCTCGTTTGGGTGGTGATGAGTTTGCAATTATTTTGCATGCAATTCACCATGCTGATCATTTACAGGCAATTGCTGAAGGTTTACTTGCAAGCTGCAAAGAACCTTTGGATTTTAATGGGGATGTTATTCATTTTGGTTTTAGTTTAGGTATTGCATTTTCTCAATTTGCTGAAAATCCAGAGGATTTAGTCATGCAAGCAGATCAAGCAATGTATAAAGCTAAAAATTTAAATCCACATTGGTTTGTTTATAAACCAGAAATTTAGGATATGTTATGTACGCTCGCAGCATTAAAATTTCATTCATAGCGTTACTCTGCCTAACATTAGCTAGCTGTTTAAGTTTTGGTCCACTTAAATACCGTCAAGTAAAAATGTTGAAAAAAGAAGGTTTCGTTTTAACAGACGAGGGTTGGAGTTTGGGTTTACCTGAGCGTTTACTTTTCGATTTTAATAAATCAGGTATTAAACCTGATCATGCGAAGGAAATTGCTCGCCTTGCAAAACAATTAGAGAAATATGATTTACAGAAATTAAAAGTCGTAGGTCATACCGATGATATTGGCAATTCAGAGTACAACAAAAAGCTTTCTGAAGAACGTGCTCAAAGTGTTGCTTCGATTTTCGTTAATCAAGGTTTTAAGCCAAATAATCTTACAATTATTGGTCGTGGCTCAGATCAACCATTTGTACCCAACACCTCTGAGGAAAATCGTGCCAATAACCGTCGTGTCGCTGTGATTATTATTCCTTAATTATTATAGTTTAAAAAAGCCGACTTAGATGAGTCGGCTTTTTTATTTATTTTAATTCAATAATATCAATGGTTGGAGGAACTCTAAAACGAAATGGGACTCCGACCATTCCTGTGCCTACAGTGACAAATACATCTGCATGCTCATGAGTATAAAAGCCTCTTTTATGACCTAAAATTGAAACCCGTTTCATAATATAACTGGTAATCCACGGCAACTCGATTTGACCTCCGTGAGTATGACCAGACAACATAAGCGGTCTCATTTTCAATTCTGGCACCATATCTACAGTATCAGGATTATGCGATAAGATTAGCCACGGTTTATCTTGGGGTAACTCAGGTAAAAAACGCATATTTGCTTTACCTGCCCATAAATCACCAATACCCACCAATCGGAATTCATCAAATTCAACAATCTTACCTTCAATGTCCATCACATTATTTTGGCTCAAAGCTTCACTCAGTAACGCTTGAATCGGTGGTCCAGGATATTGTTCATCATGATTACCGTTGACTGAATAGACTGGCGCTTGAATTTGTTTGAGTACTTCAAGCTCTTCCACCAATCTATTTTCAGGCTCATAAGTCCAATCACCTGCAACCACAACCAAATCGGGCTTTGTTTGATTCAATTTTTCTACAATGATTTTTAATTGACGTTCATGACCTGAAAATAGCCCAACATGCATATCTGCAATCAGCGCCACTTTTACTGATTTTCTAAATTCGTGTTTTGGATTTAAACGATATTGGTGATATTTAACATGGACTAAATGAGGTTCAATAAAACGCGCATAAATTAATAAAGTACTGAGTAAAAAGACAAATGCTGTCTGATGTAAGCTATAAAAACCAGACCATCCTGCATATAAGCTAAAAAACCAAAGTGGGATTAGAAGATAAGATAAATAAAATGCCAATAAATGAACAAAGGCTTTGAAAGGGTGAATAGTTTCAGTTCTTGCCTGATGTATCCATGCCTGCACCAATCCCCATAATGCCAAGATCAGAAAAATAATATAAAAAACTAAAATAACACTGTCAGAATTCCACATTACCAATCTCATTCATCTCACTATAACGGTATATATCGCATCTCATATTCATAATCTTCGATGAAATGATATACTCAAGCCCAACTTTTAATCAGTAAAGATTATGACGCAATTTTCGGTTCTAAATCGCAAACATACAAAAATAAGTACATCTACTTACAATAAAAGTATGCTTACGATTTCATTGAGTATTGCGATCACAATCTCAGGTTGTAGCACCTTACCCAAACACTCTATTGAACCGACCCAAGCGATAGCTTTAAAAGTTGATACATCAGAAACCACACTTGCACAAATCATAGATCCTTTGCAGCAACAGAACCCTGATCTTACTGGTTATTATGTTTTATTCGATCCTATAGAAGCTTTGGCAGCTCGATTACGTTTAATTGATAAAGCCGAAAAAACATTAGATCTACAGTATTATATTTGGGATAACGATAAAGTCGGGGCAGTCGCGTTACATGCACTTATTCGTGCAGCAGATCGTGGCGTAAAAGTAAGATTATTGATCGATGATAACAACGCAAAACAAACTGAAGGAATCTTTTTAGCTTTAGCACAACATCCCAATATTGAGGTAAAGCTATTCAACCCATATCGTTTTAGAAAATATCGTGGCATTGATATGGTATTGGATTTAAAGCGTATCAATCGACGCATGCACAATAAAAGCTTTATCGCAGATCACAAAGTCGCATTAATCGGCGGCAGAAACATGACCAATCAATATTACAATGTCAGCGATAGCTATCAGTTCTCAGATGTTGATGTCATGTTGGTGGGAACTGCCGTTAATGATATTTCTAACTCTTTTGATGACTATTGGAATCATGATTATGCTTATGCTGTTCAAGAAGTCGTAAAGCAAAAATCTCATCGTCTAAGTTATGAAAGTTTAAAACAACAATTAGATGAACATTATAAAAAAGTTACCGTTCAAAACTATTTAGATTTAACCAGTAATTCCCAAGCAATCGACTCACTCATCAACCGAGATATTGCTTTAGATTGGGTGAAAGCTGAAGTCGTTAAAGACTCACCTGATAAAATAAAATCAAAAGCAAAGAAACAAGAGCATCTTAATTTCCAACTGATCAATCATTTAGAAAAACCTGAAAAAAATATTGATCTGATTTCTGCTTATTTTGTTCCCGAAAAAAAGGGTGCGAAAATTTTAAGTGAATTAGCACAAGATGGTGTTCATGTTAGAGTTTTAACCAATTCTTTCAAAGCAAATGATGTTGCTGTTGTTCATGCATTTTATGGCAAATATCGTCAAAATTTATTAGAAAATGGGGTAGAACTTTATGAGTTTTTACCCGCTTTAGATAAAGATGATCTTGATAAACATACCGAAGATTTAGCTAAAAAAGCAAAAGTAAATATCAAAGGATTAAGTCGTTCTAGTTTACATGCCAAGCTTATGGCACTAGATGAAAAGCAAGTTTTTATCGGTTCATTTAATTTTGACCCACGCTCGGCGTACCTGAATACAGAAATTGGGGTGCTATTAAATAGCCCAACATTAGCAAGATCAGTGCATAGCACCATGGATCAAAACTTGAGTAAGTATGCGTATAAATTGGTTTTAAATGCCGAGAATAAAATAACTTGGCAACGGCAAACTTCTCAAGGTCCTGTGATTTATACCAAAGAACCTCGCATGAAGTGGTGGCAAAGAGCAGGAATGAAAGTTATTTCATGGCTGCCAATTGAAGGCTTTATGTAAGCTCATTTGCAGTTGGAGGAACAGCCAGCACTTTATTTTGCAACTCAAGCAAGCCTGCCCGCATTTGTCGATCAACTTCTTTGGTTAAACTATCAACCGTATGACCTTCTACAGGTATCGCAGGTAACGTCAGTAAATGCGCAGTCACTTTTGGCATTTCCAACACTCGCTGTACATGCTCTGCAAAAGTCATTTCACCAATAAAGGGTGCAATTAAATCTAACTCACCTTGTTGATTTACATAGCAAATCACACAAATCTGTACAGGGCGTTGTGCTTCAATTGCAGCACCTAAAAGCCTTCCATGTACTTTTTTAACCTTGGAACCATCAGTCGTGGTGGCTTCTGGAAAAAATAAAACAGGAATATCTTGCTTCAAAAACTCTGTAATTTGCTCACGAATTCGAATTGAATCCCCTGAACCACGCTTAATAAATAGAGTTCCGCCCCCTTTGGCAAGATTACCCAAGATTGGCCATTTTTCCACTTCAGCTTTGGCTAAAAAGAAAATTCGAGCGCCAGAACCCAGTACAGCAACATCTAGCCATGAAATATGATTACTCACCCACAAAGCAGGTTCGCGTGGAATCGTGCCATGCACTTGTACTTCAATATTAAAAACTTCGCACAATCGACGACAAAAATATTGAACATATCGCGTGTTAATTGGATTGTTTGGATCTTTATAAAGTCCATGACGATAAATGAGATAAAAGCCTTCACCAATCGTTTCTAAACCTGATGCTAGTTTTCTTGTATATAAACTAAACTTTGAAAATAAATTTAACTGAGTGTTATTCACTGCTGTTGTTTCTTGAGTCATAGAATTATTAAAACCATTGGGCTTGCTACCCTTAACAGATGCTTTCAGCATGAACCTACTATGGCACTTTGCGTTTGCTCAAAGTAAAGCCTGTTATAGCATGCAAATATATAGAGTTAAAAGTTTGCTTTATGACAAAAAGCGAACGTAAGCATAATATTTTTCAATTTTAAATGTTTTATTAGATCAATTATTATAAATAAATCGAATTTACAGATGAATAGGTGTCACTATGAATCAGCAAACAACGACACACGCGGTATCAAATAGAATTCCCTATCGCTACGCTTTGAAAATGTTTTTAGGGTGGTCAATTTTATATATGGGCACATTAGTAGGATTTGTTGAACTTTTACGTCGTAATATCATCTAAATGGGGTAACTCTTTTGCCCTTTGCTTTCGCTTTATTCTAGAATAGTAACTTAATACTAAGGATATGATAATAGCGTGGAAAATTTTGAGCAGCGTCACAGTGGTGAACGAGCAATATTAGTCAGTGTTTCCGTTCAACAGCTTGACGATCTTGATGCCGAAGAGTTCCGATTGCTCGCTCAATCTGCTGGTGCGGAAATCCTAGAGCATATTACTGTGCCAAGAAATAGACCTGATCCAAAATTTTTTATTGGCTCAGGCAAAGTGGATGAAATCGCTGAGCAAGTCCAATATCTTGAAGCTGAACTGGTCATTTTCGATCACTCATTATCGCCAGCGCAAGAGCGTAACTTAGAAAGAATTTTAAAATGTCGCGTAATTGATCGTACTGGATTGATTTTAGATATTTTTGCCTTACGCGCTCGAACGCATGAAGGAAAACTACAAGTTGAACTTGCTCAACTTAAGCACTTATCCACTCGTTTAATTCGAGGGTTTACAGGAAACTTAGAACAACAAAAAGGTGGTATTGGACTACGTGGTCCTGGTGAATCACAACTCGAAACTGATCGTCGACTGATTCGCGTTCGTATCACCCAACTCAAAGATAAACTCGTTAAGGTTCAACAAACCCGCTTACAAGGACGTGCTGCACGTCAGAAAGCTGCCATTCCAACCATTTCCTTAGTCGGTTATACCAATGCAGGGAAATCCACGTTATTTAACATTCTTGCGAAAAGTGATGTATACGCGGCAGATCAGTTATTTGCCACGTTAGATCCGACGCTACGTCGTCTCGAATGGGATGGTGTGGGTACTGTTGTGCTTGCCGATACCGTTGGTTTTGTTAGAAATCTACAGCATGATTTGGTTGAATCATTCAAAGCAACATTAGAAGAAACACTCGAAGCAACATTATTGCTTCATGTGATTGATGCGAGCAGTCCGAATATGTCTGAACAGATCGAGGCTGTAGAAACCGTATTGAAAGAAATTGGTGCAGAAGCTCCTATCTTACATGTTTATAATAAAATTGATATCAGCGGTGATGCTGCAAAAATCATCTATAAAACAGCAGAGTTACCTGAGCGAGTGTATGTTTCAGCCCATTCAGGTCAAGGTCTAGAATTATTAAGTGAAGCAGTACAACAATGCTTAATGGGACAGTTACAACACTTTGATTTAACACTTAAACCTGCTTACGGTAAACTACGCAATCAACTATATAGCTTAAATGTAATTGAATCAGAGCGTTATGAAGAGAATGGTGATTTACATTTGACAGTTTGTATTGCTCCACACAAATTGGAGCAAATCATTAAACAAGCTCATTTACCATTAGACGAAATTCTTGGCAATAAAGCTTCCATATTTCAACGACCTTTGGAAGAATTTGAAATACAACATTCGTCACTTTAAGCTTGATGAGTTATGGTTTAAAAAGAAGACAAGAGCATGAGTAATGATGAAAAATATTGATTGGACAGCATGGTTCTACACACTGCTATTAATCATCATCTTTAGAGAAGGTGCAGTAGCAATCACCAAAATTTTTCATCATCCTGAACTAGGAAATTTGGTTGGATTAATTAGTCTACTTGCGACTTTACTGATTTGGCGAAGATTCAAAAAGATTTCCAATCGTTTAATCGATACAAATAACAAAATCATGAAAGAAAGTGCTTTCGCCTTTTTACCTATTTGTGCAGGCTCTTTAATTATGCTGGTACATTTGGGCAAAGAGATTCCTGTATTTTTATTTGTTCTAAGCTTAAGTACATTATTGCCATTATGGATCTATGCCAAAATGGCAAAACGCTGGTTATAGGAATCTGAAATATGTTTATGATTATTTACGGATTCATGATCACACTGGTTAGCTATTTGATCGCAAAACCACTGAATAAAAAAATGCCACAAATTCCTTTAATTGTTTTTGCCATGTTTATCGTGATTGGACTGTTGGCAATTCTAGGTATTCCTTATGAACGCTACATGAATAGCGTAAATAATATTTTTAATCATTTATTAGGCTATGTCACAGTTGCATTAGCTATTCCACTTGCTGCGATGCGTTATGATGACTTACCACTCAAATCCATGATTGGTATTTTATGCTTTGCCAGCATTAGTGCAGTTGCTTTACCCATGGGACTTGCTTATCTCTTACACATGTCTGAGCCTACAATTATGGCATTTGCAACACGTGCAGTGACCACGCCAATTGCATTGAATATCGCAACATTATTACATGCTCCACTTATGATGGTGACACTTATTGTCATTTTATCTGGAGTGATTGGTGCTGCATTTTCACCTTGGATATTAAAACACATTCATGATGAACGTGCTTCTGGCTTAGCATTGGGTTTAGCTGCTCATGCGATTGGAACAGCGCAAGCATGGCAACGTGGGCCAGTTACTGGACGATATGCAGCATTCGGAATGGCGGTAAATGGTGTATTTACAGCGATATGGTTGCCTACCTTTATTTTGTCTTTATCTTAAAATTTGCCGCAAATATCACATAAAGATTGAACTAGTTGTCAGAAATCCGACATAATGGAGTTTCAAACGTTAAAAGGATTTTTTAATGATGGGCAAACAACTAATAGGTGCATTACTTTTATCTGTGGCAAGCAGTTTTACTTTTGCAGAAGATATCACAGGTCTTTGGCAAAGTATTGATGACAAAACTGGCGCACCTAAAGCATTAATTGAAATTCGCCAAGAATCGAATGGTACATATGCTGGTAAAGTCGTAAAAATTACACCTCGCGCAGGTTATACACCAAAGGAAACGTGTGTTGACTGTCCTGCTCCATATACCAATAAGCCAATTTTAGGTTTAGATGTTGTAACCGGTTTAAAACATGCGAATGGTCTAAACTACACCAATGGTCGTATTTTAGATCCAAATTCTGGAAAAATTTACAGCATGAAAGCTAAATTAAGCGCCAATGGTAAACGCATGCACTTACGTGGATACTTAGGGGTATCAGCATTAGGTCGTAATCAAATTTGGATTCGTACTGAATAAATAGTAAAACCAAACAGTGTATCCATCATCTTGATCTTATTGATCACGGTTTAAGCAAAAAAGCTTCTTCATTGAACATAAAAATGAAGAAGCTTTTTATATTTCAAGATAAAAAATCCTTGAATTTTCAACAATTAAAAAAATACACAATTGTAAAATAATTATTGAATCTGTTATTAGAAATCCGAAATAATAGCAATACAATAATAGCGGCTGAGCAGCGTCAATATGTTTATTAAATTCCTCTCAATTTTCCTTCTATTTAGTTTTAGCCATATAAGTTTTGCACAAGATATTACTGGGGTGTGGCAAAGCGTTGATGATTTAACTGGGGCACCCAAAGGACAAGTTGAAATCACTCAAGAATCAGATGGTACCTACACTGGTAAAATCACTAAAATAACTCCTCGGACAGGTTATACACCCAAAGAATTTTGCATAAATTGTCCAGCACCCTATACCAACAAGCCAATCTTAGGTTTAAATGCCATCACAAAACTAAAGCATAAAAAAGATCTTTTATACACTGGTGGAAAAATCTTAGATCCAAATAGTGGTCGTGTTTATAGCCTTACAGCAAAACTGAGTAATAATGGGCAACGTCTACATTTACGCGGTTACGTTGGCGTTTCAGTTTTGGGGCGCAGTCAAATCTGGATTCGTGTAGATTAATTTAAACGTAAAAAACCTGCATTAAGCAGGTTTTTTCTTACAGCGTTTGATTTAGAAATTATCGACTTTGTAATTTCGAATAATCTAGCAATACATTTGCAGCTTCAGTTACGAATGTTTCTTCTTCTGGTAATGCAGGGCGCAGATGCGCTTTCATTTTAGCGCGAGCTTCAATCAAGGCATCAATTGAAGCTTGATAACTTTCCCAATTTGCATAAGGTGCTTGACCAGTCGCTTGACGGCGCTGATTTTCAGCATCTAAAGTCTGTTTCTCTAAATCAATTAATTCAGCACGTCGTTGATTGATATCCAAAACGACTTTCTTCTGATCAGAAGTTTTCTGAGCAATCGCTTTACGAGTTTCTAAATATTTAAACTGCGCATCTGCTGCAACACGTTGAGCAGAAAATTCAGACAATTTGGTTACATAAGGTTGTACTGAACCTTCTCGTTTAAACGGCGCTGTTGGAATGGTATCCCACTTTAAAGCATTCTTGGCTTTACGTTCGCCAAACTCCTCATTGTAAATGTCAACCAGTTTAATATCTGGAATCACACCTTTATTCTGAGTACTACCACCCGTTACACGATAAAACTTACGTTGAGTAAGTGTTGCTTGACCATGTGCTAATGAATCCAATTGGACTTGTGCAGTTCCCTTTCCTGTTGTGGTGCTACCAATAATAATACCGCGCTCATAATCTTGAATTGCAGCAGAGTAAATTTCACTTGCTGAAGCAGAAGCGAGATTGATAAGTACAGCCATTGGTCCTGCATAAATTTGCTCGCCACCATCTGTATCTTCAAAAACGTTCACATTGCCGTTACCATCACGAATTTGTACCACTGGTCCAGATTTAATCACCTGACCAAGCATACGAGCAACTTCTTCTAAAGAACCACCTGGATCATTGCGTAAATCGATCAAGATCCCTTCAACTTTCTTCGCTTTTAGAGATTCAAGTGCCTTAGCGGTATCTTCAGAAACTGAACGATATTCCGTACCAGCACGGCGAGAACGATAATCAAAATAAAAAGATGGAATTTCAATTACACCAAATAAATGCTTTTTACCATCTCGCGTAATTTCAACTGTGCGTGAACGCACCCCTGCATCTTCTTCTTGAATGATGTCTCGAACTAAAGTGACATTACGCGCCTGACTCATTGCAGCGCCAGTTGCCAATAAACGTACGGTAACTTTCGTACCACGCTTACCACGAATCAATCCAACAATCTCTGAACTTGGCCAGCCAATGACATCCACCATCTTATCGCCATCTTGGGCAACACCGATAATGCGATCGCCAGATTTCACCTGACCAGATTTACTTGCAGGTCCACCTTCGACAATTGTTTCAATCTTAGTGTAGTCTTCATTACCGCGCTCAGGGCGAATAGATACGCCAATGCCCTCTAATTGCAGCGTCGTTTGGCGATTTAACTCCATCGCATCGATTGGTGGGTAATAGTTACTATGTGGATCATATGTAGCCAACATTGCATTTAATGTTTTGTCTAGCACATCATCGCTTTTAACACGACCGATCCGTTCTAACTGACGTGTATAACGCTTTGTTAATGTCTGTACTGGGGTCAAATCTTCAGGGCCTGTCAAATCTTGACCATTGGCAAGCGAAGGATTTGCTTTTAAGGCTTTCTGTTTGGCTTGCTCTTCTTCTTTACTGATCGTCAAATTGATCAATTGAGAGACTAGCATTTTCTGCCAATGATTTTGTTGCTCAGCAGCCGTTTTAAAATAAGGTGCTTTTTCACGATCAATTTCTAAATAAACATCTTTTTGATTGAGGTTTTGCGGCTTTTTCAATTCAGCCAACATGTATTCATAAAAATGTTTTAAACGTTCACGATATTGGGCGTGAATGGCATAAGGTCCTGTTAGATTCCCCGCTTTTAATGAACTACCAAAATTAGAACCATATTTTGTTTTATATTCTTGGACTTCACTATCTAAAAATAATGAATGGTCAGGATCGAGACTATCCAAATACATATCTAAAATACGGTTAGATGTTGCGGCATCTAAACGCATATTCAAATAATGCTGACGATCAACTAATGTTGCCAACTGACGTGAGACTAAAGCTTGCTCTTGTGATGGCTTGATCACCGTTGAAACGAGCGGAGCTTCCGTCGCCGCAAATGCCTCATTGATTGTATGAGTAAAAAATAAACCACCAGTCGCAACTGCAACTGCACACGCTATCATTTGAAGTTTCATAAAATTTTGGTACTTCCTTGGATATGGCAATTATTACATGCTGGCATCATCAATATGAACAGATTTCATTCGAATTTTAACCAACGTGTAGAACTCATTGGTCGTCATAATTAAATGACCAACAAGTACTTATCATCAATATCATGTAGTTTTATCATATTCTGTACTGACAAAATGTAGCAAATCATTGCACAATTTAGCTATCGTTTTTTACATCAAAATTCAAACGGAATACCTATGATCGGCGCATTGATGCTAGACATTGCTGGCACAGAACTTAATCAAGAAGATATTGAACTATTACAAGCTCCGCAAGTCGGAGGCATGATTTTATTTGGGCGAAATATTGAATCACCTCAACAAGTTCGCGCTTTAACAGACCGTATGCGTCAAGTACGTCCAGATATTTTAATCGCTGTAGACCAAGAAGGTGGTCGTGTACAACGTTTAAGGCAAGGCTTTACCTTATTACCTGCAATGGGCAGACTAGGTGAACATTACTTAGAACATCCACAACAAGCAATTGAATTAGCCGAACAATGTGGTTGGTTAATGGCAATCGAAGTGCTCGCTGTTGGTATCGATTTCAGTTTCGCCCCAGTTTTGGATCTGAATGACATTAGTGATGTGATTGGAGATCGTGGTTTTTCCAAAAATATTCAAGATATTATTCCACTCGCAAGCGCATTTATGCGTGGCATGAAAAAAGCTGGTATGGCAACAACAGGGAAACATTTCCCAGGACATGGGTCTGTTAAAGCGGACTCACATGTAGCTGCGGCAATTGATAGTCGTTCATATCAAGAAATCTATGATAAAGATATGCAAAGCTTTATCAAGCTCATGCCACAATTAGATGCGCTGATGCCTGCACATGTGATTTATGATCAAATCGATCCAAATCCAGCGGGCTTTTCTCAATTTTGGCTACAACAAATTTTACGTCAAGAAATGAAATTTGATGGCGTTTTATTCTCTGATGATCTCAGCATGCAAGCGGCATGTGTTGCGGGTGGTGCAGATGCTCGCATTCAAGCCGCTTTAAATGCGGGTTGTGATATGGGCTTAGTCTGTAATGACCGCACAGCAGCATGCCATGCTTTAGATGGCATTCAAACATTAGCACTGCCAAATCAACAACGACTTGAGCGTATGCGTGGTCATATTCCAAATATTCAAATCGGTAATACATTATCTTTAGATGAAAACTGGCAAAACGTCAGAAAAGTCATTGAAGACTTTAAGAATTCGTTTTAATTTGCTGTATAGCTATAGATGATGTAACGATTCATCTGCAATTGACCTATTTAAACCATAATAGGTCAATTTCCTCGCGCAAATGGGTTGTGCATGGGAAACACAATAAAAATTGAGTCTAGGACAGATGACACAACAACTTTCGAAACATCGCCATATTTCATTTACTGCGCACTATACAGGTTATATTTGGTATCAAATGGGGATTTCTCATCCTGCTCTAGCAACGGCAAAGGGCAAAACACTTGCAGCACTGGTGCATCCGATTGAAAGTTGGGCTGAGAAATATGTTGGTGGCAGTATGCGAACAACATTAAAGCAGCGACATACCATGCTAGATCAACATTTAGAAAAGCTGATTGAACAACATCCTGATTTACAAGTTCTTGAAATTGCGTGTGGCCTTTCACCACGAGGTTGGTGGTTTAGACAGCATTACCCAAGCATTCTATATCGTGAATTAGATTTGCCAGATATGGCAGCAACAAAACAAGCTGCCTTACAACAAATTGAAACAGATGCAAAAGATGTTCTATCTGTTGATTTATTTACAGATGCTTTTGCCTCGGCTTTCGAGGTATTTGATCCTCAACGTCCACTGATCATTATTAGTGAAGGTTTAATTAATTATTTTGAAAAACCTCTTTTACAGCAATTAATACAAGCAATTGCTTCATATGGTCGTAACTTTAAGGAACTTCATTATTTAACTGATATTTATCCTGAACCAACTCAAAATAAATTGGCGACCATTATTTGGAATAGCAGTCGCTTGCTTAAATGGATGTCTCGTAGTGCATTTAGTTTTCATTTTAAAACGCCTGCTGAAGTCGAAACTTTTTTTCACGGTGCAGGATTTGGACAAGTTGAAGTACTGCAACCCAAACAATTTTTTGAAAATGTTGATCTAGAAAGTAATCAACAACACTTGGGTGATTTAGTTTGGATGATCCAAGCAACCAATAAGTAGTTTATAAAAAAGACAAAAGTGGCAATTTGCCACTTTCTTTTTAGATCAAAATATTCTCAGTCTTTAAGCTCTTTTTGACGCTCAATGAATCGAGTCAGGCGTTCAGCAATATCAAAACTACCATGTTTAAATAAAATACGAAGACCTTGTTCAGAAGCATCAAAATTTAAACATTCAATTTTAAACTCACCCTCTTCGTCAGCTAAATGTAGAGCTAGATCACGAGGATGTTGGCTAACAAAATCAAGCTGTTCCAAATTGTGGAGTTTTAAATACACACCAAAGAAAGTAATGTCTACAATCTTCACTGCGACTTCATTATCTATATGACGATGTGTGAGCTTCGTTTCAGGTTGCTGAACTAAAATTCGTTCTTCACCGCGACGCTCAATTTTTTTCATTTCTTCACGTGTCATTGGAATAATGCCATCAAGATTATCGATGGATTCACCTTTTAAGAATGAAGTAAACAAATTCATCGTTTCTTTACGGCGCTGCAACTGTGGCACATGATCCGCATTTGCAATCAATGCAAATTGCATATCTTGGCACTGCAACGCAAAGTCCGCATTTTCATGTGGCAAAGTAAAACTATCGTACTGCCCTGCTGCCACAAGTGTTTTACATTGCGGTACAGGAACATCGCTTAAACGTAACAGGCGATTACAGTTAATTTCATAACGCTCACGCTCAGTCGCAGTAAATTCAGCCATTTGTCTAAAGAACAAACGTTTTGCTGTTGGTGACATACGTGTTTTATCGAGTTTGGCATGATTAACCAAATACAAAATAACAGCCTGACCAAACTCATCCATGCGATCTTCACGCATGAGATGCAGCGATTCTTCAAGTAGCATGCGCCAGCTTTTACGCGTTTTTTGCATTACGCCCATCAGCACCATACGATCGACCAATTCAGGACGTTGATGTGCAAATGAAGATGCAACCACAGAGCCTAGAGACATACCCATCATTGAAACTTTATCAATTCCAACGATATCGAGCCATTGCCCAAGCATTTTAGATAAATCAGGTAGTTCTAAAATGCCTGCGGATTCACCGGTATCAACATTTCGAATCTGTTGATTTGCTCCCATAGACGGTAAATCAATTAAAATGACAGGTCCACTCTCAAAGAGTTGCTCAACACAATACTTATAAGAGTTAAAGTTTTGAAATGCGCCCCCGACAATTACAATCGGCGTTTTGTAGATCGTTTTAGGATCAGCAATCGCCATATATTCAATTTTCCAACCATCTATCCATGTAGTACGCGCTGGTTGTTTAAAACTGTTTTTATTGTAAATGTCGAAAAAACCAAAACCTGTGTAGGTATGATTTAAATCCGAGTCCATTTGGATAATGGAATTCATATCCTTCCTCCATCCTTGTTTATTTTTTTGCTGCAAGAGTCTCATTTTTAGCGATTTCTACTTGCAAGTTAACAAATCTATAAAATTTGTATTACATTTATCCTATACAGTTTCATTCTATACAAATGCATGTTTTATACGCAATCATTTCCTTAACCACTTATCTTGTTTAAGGCATTAAACTTTTGCAAAATATGTAATCAAATAATTAGATTGATCTCATTTATATAAAATTATTTGTGCGATTTAACAATTTATAATTTTGGAATTATCGGTTCAAACTATTCATTGTTCCGCATTTGGCTGTTACTATCTTTATAAATACATGCAATCATCAAAATGCTATGCAAGATTCTATTCAAAATTATATGCAACAAGTAGGTGTTCAAGCACGTCAAGCGTCTCGATTCCTAACGAGTGCATCGACTCATTTGAAAAATAATGCCTTGTCTGCAATTTATACTGCTTTGGAAAATAATCAAGCACAAATTTTAGCAGCCAATCAAATTGACATGGAGAATGGTCGCCAACTTCAATTAGATACTGCTTTACTTGATCGCTTAGAACTGACCCCTGCTCGATTTAAAGGCATGTTACACGGCTTAAAAGATGTGATTGCATTGGTTGATCCAATTGGTGAAATTACTGATCTTGCTTACCGCCCTTCGGGAATTCAATTAGGCAAGATGCGTGTACCACTTGGGGTGATTGGGATGATTTACGAATCACGTCCAAATGTCACACTTGAAGCAGCATCTTTGGCGTTAAAATCAGGTAATGCCATCATTTTACGTGGTGGCTCAGAAGCACTTGAATCAAATAAAGCGATTGCAACAGCGATTCAGCACGGTTTACAAATTTCAGGTTTACCAGAGCATGCTGTTCAAGTCATTGATACACCAGATCGTGCTGCAGTAGGTCATCTGATTACAATGGCTGAATACGTCGATGTGATTGTGCCACGTGGTGGAAAAAGCTTGATTGAGCGAATTAGCAATGAAGCACGTATTCCTGTGATCAAGCATTTAGATGGCAACTGTCATGTTTTTGTTGAAGCACAAGCAGATTTGCAAAAAGCCTTACCCATTGCATTAAATTCAAAAACGCATCGTTATGGTGTGTGTAATGCAATGGAAACTTTGCTTGTCGATGAAGCAATTGCAGAAGAATTCTTACCAAGCATTGCTGAGTTATATGCAGAAAAACAAGTTGAACTTCGCGGTTGCCCAGAAACACAACGCATCTTAGGTGTATCAGTAAAAACAGCGACTGAAGATGATTGGTATACTGAATATTTGGGTCCTATCCTTGCAATAAAAGTCGTCACAGGAATGGATGAAGCAATTGAACATATTAATAAATATGGTTCGCATCACACGGATGCCATTATTACTGAAAACTTTAGTCTAGCACGTGAGTTTTTAGCGCGTGTTGACTCAAGTTCAGTCATGATCAATGCATCGACTCGTTTTGCTGATGGTTTTGAGTATGGATTAGGTGCAGAAATTGGCATTTCAACCGATAAAATTCATGCACGCGGCCCAGTTGGCTTAGAAGGCTTAACTTCACAGAAATGGATTGTTTTTGGTGATGGTCAAATTCGTCAATAAATCCTTAGCTGTTTAACTTCAGAACACGATAAAGTTTAGTACATTGATCTTTATCGTGTTTTTTCATTTTTCAATACAAAAAAACTTAGTAAAATAAACAGATCCATCCATTGATAATTTTATTTACACGCTATACTCAAAAGATTCAATTATAAATCAGTTGTATAGGCTAAAGTCTATCTTCGCCAATATAACAACCCATGTTAAAACATTGCGCGTGATTGCTTCACTCGACACGTTGCAGCAAGATCAAAGTGTTCGTCATAAATTCAAATTTGTTAGGTGTTCAAACGTGGCTAAATCTGTACTTGTAATTAACTGTGGTTCATCTTCAATCAAATACGCGCTTATTTCAGAACGCCGTGAAGATCGTATTTATGGCTTAGCAGAAAATTTAGGTTCTGCTGATGCACGTATTAAAGGGGTAACAGTGGGTGGCGAACCATTGGAACTTTCAATCCCTCACGCAGATCATGCTAAAGCGCTCGAAACCCTTTTAGCTCGTTTAGCAAATTACAATCCTCAGGCGATTGGACATCGAGTCGTACACGGCGGAAACTTAACCAAAGCTGAACTTTTAACACCAGAGATTGTAAAACGTATTGAAGCAGCAACACCGCTTGCGCCATTGCATAATCCTGCGCATTTAATTGGGATTGAAGCAACCATGCGCTTATTTCCTGAACTACCTCAAGTTGCAGTTTTCGATACAGCGTTCCATCAAACGATGCCTGAACGTGCATATCGCTATGCCCTACCGCAAAACTTATATACAGAACATCAAGTTCGCCGTTATGGTTTCCACGGAACGAGTCATGCTTATGTGACTGAACGCGCGAGTGAATTGGCAGGAGCAAAAAATCAGGGTGGTTGGCTCAGTGCTCATTTGGGCAATGGCAGTTCGACGTGTGCCGTTTGGAATGGTGAAAGTTTAGATACGTCAATGGGGATGACCCCACTTGAAGGTGTGGTCATGGGTACGCGTAGCGGTGATGTTGATCCTAGCTTACACTTGTTTTTAGCAAGTAATTTAGGTTGGGATATTCAAAAAATTGACAGTATGCTGAATAAAGAAAGTGGCTTATTAGGACTGTCTGGGCTATCTAATGACATGCGGACATTAGTTGAAGCTTCGCAAAATGGTCATGAAGGCGCAACACTTGCGATCGAAGTGTTCTGCTATCGCCTAGCAAAATCTTTATCGGCATTAAGCTGCGGATTACCGCGTCTCGATGGTTTGGTATTTACTGGTGGTATCGGTGAAAATTCAGCTTATGTTCGTGAAAAAACATTAGGATATTTACCACATTTTGGTTTGCAATTTAGTCAAGACAAAAATAATGCCTTGGCACGTGGTAGCGAAGGAAGAATAGATGCTGGAATAGGTCCTCAAATCTGGGTCATTCCGACGGATGAAGAAGGTCGCATTGCCAAAGAGACACGTCAAGTCATTGAGCAAACAGCATAATTTATAGCAAATTTAGATAAGAATTTAAGGTCATTATGAACACAATTTTGCTCATCCCTACTGGGGAAGGTGTTGGTCTAACCTCTGCATGCTTAGGCATGATTTATGCGCTGGACTGTAAAGGCATCAATGCGGGTTTTCTAAAACCATTTTCTCAAATTGCTGAGACCACGGTTGATCGCACCACGACCCTATATAGTCATTTATTTAAACATAATTCGGTTGAACCCATTACTTATGAAAAATTAACTCAATTACTCGCATTAGGCGAAACAGATGAGTTACTTGAAGCAGCAGTGGCATTGCATCGTCAAATTTCGGCTCATCATGATGTAATTATTGTCGAAGGGCTAGTTCCAAATGGGCAAGATCATTTTGCCAGTGAAATCAATGCTGCACTTGCTCAAGCCTTAGATGCACAAGTTGTTTTGGTGAGCACAGCAGATTTAACCGATCCACGCAAAACAGCTGAAAAAGTTGATGCGCATTTACGTCAGTTTGGCGGTGCAGCTTCTGCACGCACCACAGGCGTGTTATTTATGCGTACCAAAGGACTTCCTGAAGGAACAGCTGAAATTCCAGTCACCTTAGACCCAAGTCTGCGTTTAGACAAACAAATTGCTGACTTTGCACTAGAGTTACAGCGTTATAACCGTTATATGGGCACAGATGATTTACCTATTATTGGTTTAGTCCCGTTTAGTAATACTCTGAGCGTACCGCGTAGTTTAGATATTGCTTCGGTTATAAATGGTCACTGGCTACACGAAGGTGAAGCAAAACAACGTCGTATTTTACATACTAGTTTGATCGCATCTGATATCGAATCAGAATTGCATAAATTTGTGGCGGGCGAACTGATTATTAGTGCTTCACAACGTACGGATACATTACTTGCTGCGAGTCTTGCCAGTAGTAATGGTATACCTTTAGCGGGTCTTGTGCTAACTGAGCAATCAGCACCACCACCAAACGTTTTAGAATTTTGTCAAAGTGCAATTAAACAAGGTCTGCCAATTTTACACACCTCTTTAGATACATTAGAAACAGCTCAGCGTTTGCATCACTTCGGCAATGAGATTCCAGTAGATGATACTGAGCGTGCAGAACAAGTGACTCGTTTTGTATCAAGTCATATTGACAATAATTGGTTAGATCAACATACCCAAAACAATCTGAATCCACGCTTATCTCCTTCTGCATTTCGCTATGAATTGGTTCAGAAATCAATTGCTGCTAAAAAACGTATTGTTTTGCCTGAGGGCGATGAACCACGTACCGTTCAAGCCGCGGCAATTTGTCAATCGCGAGGAATCGCACATTGTATTTTACTGGCTAAACCTGAATCTGTTGCCGAAGTTGCTAAAGCGCGTGGTATTCAACTACCAAGTGATTTAGAAATTATTGATCCTGATACAATTCGTGATCAATACATCGAGCCAATGGTAGAGTTACGTAAAGGTAAATTGGATGCATTACAAGCCAAAGCGCAATTGCAAGATACAGTCGTACTCGGCACGATGATGTTAGCATTGGATCAGGTCGATGGTTTAGTCTCGGGTGCGATTCACACCACAGCAAATACAGTTCGCCCGGCATTTCAGCTCATCAAAACCTCACCGAACTACTCATTGGTTTCATCTATTTTCTTTATGTTATTACCTGATGAAGTCTATGTGTACGGTGATTGCGCGATTAATCCTGATCCGAATGCAGAACAGCTTGCTGAAATTGCCATCCAATCAGCGGACTCAGCTACAGCCTTTGGTCTTAATCCACGTATTGCCATGATTAGCTATTCAACTGGTACATCTGGTACAGGTGCAGATGTTGAGAAAGTTGCAGAAGCAACCAAAATCGCTCAACAACGCCGTCCTGATTTATTGATTGATGGGCCATTGCAATATGATGCCGCTTCGGTCGAAAGTGTCGGTCGTCAAAAAGCACCTGAATCTAAGGTCGCTGGTCGCGCGAATGTGTTTATTTTCCCAGACTTAAATACAGGCAACACGACCTATAAAGCAGTACAACGTGCAGCCAATGTGGTGAGCGTTGGTCCAATGCTGCAAGGTTTAAACAAACCTGTGAATGACTTGTCACGTGGTGCTTTGGTAGATGATATTGTATTTACAATTGCATTAACTGCGATTCAGGCAAAGCAACAAGACTAAACTGATTTAGTTGTTGTACTAAAGCCATTAACCCATTCAAAAGTTAATGGCTTTTTTATCTACCCATTAATCAAGCATTCTTTGAAGAATCCAAACGCTTTAACTGCGGAATTTTCACAAAGAAAATTGCATTACCGCATAAGATCAAGATCACTCCGATCACTGCATTCATTTGCCAGTGATAATCTTCCCATACTGTCGAGATCAGCAATGCCACTAAAGGAAATAACAAGGTGCTATACGCTGCCTTACCTGCGCCAATTCGTCCGACCAAATAGAAATAAGCAGTAAAACCAATCACTGAACCAAAGATAGCGAGATATAGTAAAGCACTCACGGCACTGAATTGCATACTTGGGAAAAATTCATCTTGTCTAAACCATGAAATCAATGCCATTAACAACGAACCATACAACATGGCATAGGCATTGGTGGTAAAAATATCCAGTCCATGTTTTTGATGGCGCGTACTGATCATATTGCCCAAAGAGAAACCATAGGTTCCTAAAATGCACAGCCCAATCCCCAACAAAGTATTACTATTTAAAGTCGTACCCGCCACATCATGCCAAAACAAAGCAATTATTCCGAGCACACCTAATAACGCCGCAGGATAAAAGCGCGTCGACACCTGCTGAGCAAAGAAAAGTTTGGCGTTGATGGTATTGAAAATCACCGCCATCGAGAAGATCACTGCCTCCAAACCACTACTGATATACTGCACAGCATAATAAAAACAGACAAAGTTGAAACCAAAAATACAACAGGCCTGCAACATACAAAACAGATGATCTTTGCATGCCAGTTTCTGTAACTTGCGGCTCAAAGCGACAAAAGCAAATAACACCATGGCAGAAATAAAAAAACGCCAGAACACCGCAACACTGGCTGAAATCCCACTTTGCTGTTGTAGCGTAATTGCAATCCATGTAGTTCCCCAGATCACCACCACCAAAGCATATAACAGCGCATTCATTTCTCTAAAACCATACTCAATCAGGACTTTTATATTTTGCGGGTTGGATCAACTGATTGCTTGCATGATCTTGCGGTGATTATCACGAACTTGCGATTTTAATAAGCTTTTTGACCAGATGACAAAATGGGGGCAACGCTCTACACTAAACTGAAAATACTTGGCACTGCGTATAGAAGATGAAATATCAGATTCTAGATCAATTACAACAATATAAAGCTCAATTGCTCGACTCGGTAGAACTGGGTTCGGGCATGCAGTTGGCCATGTGGCAAAATAACCAAGACCGCGTCAGTGTTTGTAGCAATCATCACACCTTGAGTATGTATATTCAGGGCGGTTATGAAAGCTATCAAAAAACCCAACAGGGCTGGCACAATGGCGGTGGCCCTGACCGTATGTGTCTGATGCCACAAGATTTCGAGTCAACGTGGGACCTACGTGATCCTCTCACTTTTGTACATCTTTATTACACTGAGCAGCATTTACACCGTGTAGCAGAGCAAGTATGGGACAAAGAACCGAGTCAGATAATTTTAGATCCCAAAATTTTTGTGGCAGACCCACAAGTCTCGATGATCTATCGACATTTTTTACTCAATGGTGCATGGCAAGAACGCGAAAACCATTTGCAGATGAGTACCGCCACAACATTGTTACTCAATCATCTGATCAAAAATTACAGTTATGCGCAATGGCAAGCACCTGAAGTCAAAGGGGGGCTCTCCACTTATATACTTAAGCAGTTATTGGAATGGATTGATCAACATCTCCATTTGAGTATGACCTTATCTGATCTAGCTCAGCAAGCGCAACTCAGCGAGTATCATTTTGCGCATATGTTTAAACAATCGATGCAGATGCCACCGCATCAATATGTGATGCAGCGCCGTCTTGAGCGTGCTCATCAAGCACTTAAACAAAGCACTGCAAATCTGACCGAGATCGCAGTGCAATATGGATTTAGCTCAAGCAGCCATTTTAGTCATCGCTTTAAGAAACAGTTTGGCTTTAGTCCATCTCAACTGAGAAAAAACTAAGATCCAAACCACATCTTTTGTTGATGTAATTTAGATCAAAGGCTCGCTTTAGACCTTTAGCCAAATCTAAGCTAAAACTCCCACAATCCTTCCTTTTTGTCATATAATTTAGCCTGCCAGCTAATCGCCCGCTCAAGAGAAATTTGATATGACAACGATCATCAAACAAGATGACTTGATTACATCAATCAAGGATGCCCTGCAGTTTATTTCTTACTATCACCCACAAGACTTCATCCAAGCGATGAGCCGTGCTTATGATCGTGAAGAAAACCAAGCTGCAAAAGATGCTATTGCCCAAATCCTTATCAACTCACGTATGTGTGCTGAAGGTCACCGACCAATCTGTCAGGATACAGGGATCGTTAACGTTTTCCTTGAAGTCGGCTTAGATGTTAAATTTGATTTAACCATGAGCTTGGATGATGCTGTAAACGAAGGTGTACGCCAAGGTTACCTAGAGAACTCAAACGTACTTCGTGCTTCTGTTTTAGCAGATCCAGCATTTGGTCGTAAAAATACCAAAGATAATACGCCTGCCGTGATTCACTACAAACTCGTTCCTGGTAATAAAGTTGATATTACCGTTGCAGCGAAGGGTGGCGGTTCAGAAAATAAATCTAAACTTGCGATGTTAAATCCATCTGATTCAATCGTCGATTGGGTACTTAAAACTGTTCCAACGATGGGGGCAGGTTGGTGTCCACCAGGTATGCTCGGTATTGGTATCGGTGGTACTGCTGAAAAAGCCATGATGCTTGCAAAAGAAGCACTTATGGAAGAAATCAACATGGACGAATTACTTCGTCGTGGCCCACAAAGCAAGATGGAAGAACTCCGTATCGAGATCTTCGAGAAAGTGAATGCGTTGGGTATTGGTGCACAAGGTCTTGGTGGTTTAACCACTGTTCTGGATATTAAAATCAAGGATTACCCATGCCACGCGGCAGGTAAGCCAGTCGGTATGATTCCGAACTGTGCTGCAACGCGTCACGCACACTTCCAGTTAGATGGTACAGGTGTTGCACAGATTCAAGCACCGAAACTTGAAGACTACCCTGCTGTAACATGGGATTCGTCTCAATCGAAGCGTGTCAATCTGGATACCATTACTCAAGAAGAAATGAATGCTTGGAAGCCAGGCGATACATTACTCCTCAACGGTACTATTTATACAGGTCGTGATGCTGCACACAAGCGCATGGTCGACATGTTAAATAATGGTGAAGAACTGCCAGTCGATTTAAAAGGTAAATTTATTTACTACGTGGGTCCAGTCGATCCAGTGGGTGATGAAGTGGTTGGTCCTGCTGGCCCAACAACAGCAACCCGTATGGACAAGTTCACTCGTCAAGTTTTAGAAGCAACTGGCTTGTTCGGCATGATTGGTAAAGCGGATCGTGGTCCTGCTGCAATTGAAGCGATCAAAGACAATCAAGCAACTTATTTGATGGCTGTTGGTGGTGCTGCTTACCTCGTGTCTAAAGCAGTTCGTGAAGCTGAGGTCGTTGCTTTTGCAGACTTGGGTATGGAAGCGATCTATAAGTTTGTGGTTGAAGATATGCCTGTTTCCGTTGCGGTTGATGTAAATGGTACGTCAATTCACGCAACAGCGCCAAAAATCTGGCAAGCTAAAATTGGTAAGATTCCAGTTGTGGATGCTGCTGCAATCTAAATAATACTCATACAATAATTATAGCCGAATCATCGTATTCGGCTATTTTTTTAGCTCAAGCTTCTGTTAAATTATAAAAAGACATAAGAATAAAAGTGCCAATTATGAATAAACGTATATACACGCTTATGATTAGTTTTTTTATCATAGGTATGATGCAAAATGCAATCGCGTCTCCTGCGCAAACAAAATCGGTCAGAGAGTTGATCAAACTAAGTGATCTCGAAAATGTTTTGAGCACGTCACTAGATGAAATGCAGCCCACGCTTGATCTCGAAGCAGAAAATATTTTATTACGTGTTCTCGGTAAAGAAAAGCTAAACACTACTCAAGAATATCTTGCAGTCATCGAACTTAGCCAGCTACTTAAAGACACTAGCTCAAAAGTATACGCTCGCCCTGAAACCTTACAAGCAATTGAAAAAATTTATACAGAGACTTTAACTGAAGAAGAAATACAGGCTTATTTAAAGTTTTTAAGAACGCCCGAAGGAAAATCAATCAACCAAAAGAACTTAAAAATTGGCACCCATGTTTTTCAATACATGAATAATTTAAGTCAACAAACTTTAAGTGATCCTGAACAAAGTTTACAAATAAAAGAGCAGTTTCTTACTATTATTAAACCTTTGATTCAACAACAATAATACTGCTCATTAATCGAATTACCAAGTCAAAGGATTCCACAATTTAAATGGTTTGACTAAATGGACTTCTGATTTTTCATCATACTTGGCTGGTTTCAGTTCTTGCGGTTTAGAGCGAACTTTACCGGATGCATCTTGTGCCACAAAGTTATAACTTGACGATTTTAAGCGAGTAAAAGCGATTTCCTGATGTGCTACTTTATCTGGAGTTAGCATAAATGGACCCGTATGCTCACTCCGTGCAATCTTATTTTCTTCATCATATTTAATAAAATAGGTTTGTGCAGCATCTACAGTGAAATCTAAATATTTTGGTTTTTGAAAGTGCAATCCAGCCAAAGGACGACTCACACTCAAACGATAAGTTCCGGCTGGCAGTTCCACCCAGTAATAATGATTATGCAATAAACTCGGAATACGATGACCGTTAATAAATAAGTTTGCCGCCGCGATCTCTTGACGATTCCAACGCGTATCAGGTCGATATAAATATACCACAGCTGCTTGTTCATTTTGTGGCTTAATTGGTGCGTAATATTGACCTAGTTTTTGATTGACCCAACCACCTACAGTGAAACCACCCACATGATATTGATCAAAGATGCCAGGTTCTTTTTCTGTATCAACAGGTGGTAAAGTTGCGGTGAGTGGTGTTGGTTTTTCTTCCACTGTCTTATGACTTTGACAGCCAGCCAATACCCCTGCACAACATAATGACAATATTAAATAACGCATGACATCCCTCAAGGCGTTTTCTTCGATTTATTTTTAACAGCGCAAAACTATGCGAATTTTTTAACTTTTTAAAGATTAACATTTCAATGCTTAATTGCAAATAAAAAAAGCATGAAAAGCCTAGCCTTTCATGCTTTTTTAGATGAATGAGAATTAAGCTGATTTCGAATCAACCACCTTCAAATCCTTCTTTTCAACCAATTCTGGTGTACCCACTTGTGGTAAACGTTCAGATTTAAATGTTGGTTTAGCCGTGCCGTTAATTACAGCAGCATCAACAATTACCGTACCCACATCAGTACGACTTGGTAAATCATACATCGTTTCAAGCAACACATTCTCTAAGATTGAGCGTAGACCACGCGCACCGGTATTTCGCTCAAGCGCTTTCTTTGCTACGGCACGTAATGCAGATTCATCAAAAACAAGGTCTACATTTTCCATGGTAAAGAGATATTGGTACTGACGAGTTAATGCATTTTTAGGCTCAGTCAGAATCTGCATTAATGCATCTTCATCCAGTTCTTCTAAAGTTGCAATCACTGGCAAACGACCAATAAACTCAGGAATTAAACCGAATTTCACCAAATCTGTTGCTTCAACTTGACGGAATAATTCAGAGACTTTTTTACTGTCATCTTTATTCTTCACATCAGCAGTGAAACCAATTCCGCCTTTCTCTTGGCGTTGTTGTACGATTTTTTCCAAACCAGAGAATGCACCACCACAAATAAATAAAATATTTGCAGTATCAATTTGAATGAACTCTTGCTGAGGATGCTTACGACCGCCCTGCGGTGGAATAGAAGCAACTGTACCTTCAATCATTTTTAATAATGCTTGTTGTACACCTTCACCAGAGACATCACGAGTAATCGACGGATTTTCCGATTTACGGGTAATCTTATCGATCTCATCAATGTAGATAATACCTTTCTGCGCTTTCTCTACGTCATAGTCCGCTTTTTGCAATAACTTTTGCACGATGTTTTCAACATCTTCACCCACATAACCTGCTTCAGTTAAAGTGGTTGCATCAGCCATCGCAAATGGAACATCTAATAAACGCGCAAGAGTTTGTGCAAGTAAAGTTTTACCTGAACCTGTTGGACCAATCAGCAAGATATTACTTTTTGCGATCTCAATTTCATGATGACCGTGATTTGATTGACCGACTTTCAAACGCTTGTAGTGGTTATACACCGCTACAGATAATGTTTTCTTAGCAACATCTTGTCCAATCACATATTGGTCTAAGGCAGCACGTATTTCGTGTGGTTTCGGCAACTCTTTAGATGCCCAATCACCCGCCTCAACTTGTTGACTTGTTTGCACTAAGTCTAAGCAGACATCCACACACTCATTACAAATATATGCGTCCTCACCTGCAATCAGTTTTCCAACTTCAGATTGCGTTTTACCACAAAATGAACAATGTTTTTGTCCTTGAGGATGTTCGGACATATTTACTCCACAACTTGAATCTTAAAAATTAAGGACGTTTACTCAATACTTGGTCAACCAAGCCGTACTCTTTTGCTGCTTGAGCAGTCATAAAGTTATCACGATCTGTATCACGTGCAACTCGCTCATAGTCTTGACCACTATGCTCAGCCATCAAGCGATTTAAACGCTCTTTGATAAATAAAATTTCACGAGCATGAATTTCAATATCAGATGCTTGACCGCGGAAACCACCTAATGGTTGATGAATCATCACACGTGCATTTTCAAGACAGTAACGTTTACCTTTCGCACCAGCATTCAATAAAAATGCGCCCATAGATGCGGCCTGTCCCATACAGTAAGTCACAACATCTGGTTTAATGAACTGCATGGTGTCATATATCGCCATACCCGCAGTCACAGAACCGCCCGGCGAATTAATATAAAGATGAATGTCTTTCTCTGGGTTTTCAGCTTCTAAAAATAGCATTTGCGCAACGATTAAGTTCGCCATGTTATCTTCAACTTCACCAGTTAAGAAAATCACTCGTTCACGCAATAAACGTGAGAAAATATCAAACGAACGTTCACCACGTGAAGACTGTTCAACGACAACAGGAACTAAAGCATTTTCAATTGTTGGAACATACATATGTTTATTTATTCCTAAATTATTGTGACTCGATCATGCCAACAATATGAGGGATAATCGACTAAATTGCAAAAGGTTCAACCCTAAATATTCGAATATTTAGACTAAAATCTGGTAATTCCTAAACAAATTAACACTTTCATAACACGGATAAAAAAAGGCGCATTAAGCGCCTTTCTTCTGAACTTTTAAAAGATTAGCCACGGCGAGCTTGTTGTTCTTTCAATAAGTCTTCATAACTTACTGCAACATCACTTACTTTAGCAGCAGCTAAAATGTGATCAACAACTTGATCTTCTAAAACAACAGCTTCGATTTGAGCACGTTGTTGTTTGTCATTTTTGAAGTATTCAACAACTTCAGTTGGGTCTTCATAAGAAGAAGCCATTTCGTCGATGTAAGCTTCAACACGCGCTTGATCAACTTCAAGTTTAGCATCAGCCAATACTTTGCTTACTAACACGCCAAGTTTCACAGATTTTTCAGCTTGCTCTTTGAACAATTCATCTGGAAGCATGCTGCTATCAAATGCGCCTGCACCTTGAGCACCAAACTGCTGAGTGAATTGTTGAATCATTTGTTGACGTTGACGGTCAATTTCTTGAGCAACCATAGAAGTTGGAACTTCAATTTCATTTGCAGCTACAAGTGCATCGAATGCAGCTTGTTTAACTTGGTTACGAAGACCAGTGCGCACTTCACGTTCCATATTCTTACGAACGTCAGCTTTTAACTTTTCTACGCCTTCTTCTTCAGTTAAACCAAAGATTTTTAAGAATTCAGCATCAATCTCTGGAAGCTTTTGTTTTTCAACAAGTTTAACAGTAATTTTAAACTGAGCTGCTTTACCCGCTAAGTTTTCAGCTTGATAGTCTTCTGGGAAAGTAACATCAATTACTTTCTCTTCGCCTTTCTTCATGCCAATAATACCGTCTTCAAAGCCAGGAATCATACGACCTGAACCAAGAACAAGTTTAAAGTCTTCAGCCGCACCGCCTTCGAACTTTTCACCATCAACAGTACCTTCGAAATCGAAAGTTACTTGCATGTCTTTCTTCGCCATGCCTTTAGTTTCAGTCCAAGAAGCACGTTGTTTTTGCAAGTTTTCAATCATCACATCAACATCTGCATCGTTGATTTCTGATGATTTACGTTCAACTTCTAAGTCAGCAAAAGCTTTAACTTCAACTTCTGGATACACTTCTACAGTCGCTTCAAAAACTAATGCATCGTCTTTGTTTTCAACTTTATCAATGTTCGGCATACCGACTGCATTGATTTTTTCTTGCTGAATTGCTTCGAATACAGTGTCACGAATGATGTCATTCACAACTTCTTGATAAATGCTTGCACCATATTCACGGCGCACAACATTCAAAGGCACTTTACCTGGACGGAAGCCGTTGATCTTCACAGTTTTGGCAGTGCGTTGTAAGCGAGCTTCAAATTGCTCGTTAACACGGCTCGTCGGTACAGAAACATTTAAACGACGGGCAACGCCCGAAACCGCTTCAGTCGTTACTTGCATGGCTTCCTCGATATATTAGTTAGTAATAACAATTTTTAAAGTGCCACATTATATGACAACTTTGCTGATATACAAAATCGGATGCTAAAAAAGCAAATATATTTTTAATTTTAGTGCTAAGCATAGTTTTCTTAAAACAATCTTAAAACAAATGTTATCTTTTGTTGTTAATGATAAAGATTATCACTATAATTTGTATTCTTTTTGAACGTATCCTCTTTTCTCGTCCAGCTTTGGAACTCTAGTTATGAGTAAATTTAATTTGCATCCTCTTTCATTCGCATTACTTGGGGCGATGACCACTTCAGCTTTCGCAAATACAACGACAGCATCTGAAAATACCAATACACATCAACTTGCCACAATTGTGGTATCGGCAGCTGGTTTTGAGCAAGATATTAAAAATGCACCCGCAAGTATCACAGTTATTACTGCTCAAGATTTGAAAGATAAAAGAATTAATTCCATTGCAGATGCATTAGTTGATGTAGAAGGCGTTGATATTAGTCCCACAGCTGGAAAAACAGGTGGTTTAAATATTCGTATTCGGGGGATGGACTCTGAATATACACTTGTATTAGTAGATGGTAGAAGACAAAACAGTACAGGCGACATTACACCAAATGGTTTTGGTGAATCCAATAACAGTTTTATCCCCCCAATATCTGCAATTGAGCGAATCGAGGTAATTCGAGGGCCTGCTTCTACACTTTATGGTTCTGATGCTATGGGTGGCGTAGTCAATATTATTACTAAAAAAGTAACTAATGAATGGACAGGCTCAGTAACTTTAGAAGGTACGATTCTGCCTAATTCATCTGATTTTGGTAATCAACGCTCTGTCGATGCATTTATTACGGGTCCACTTATAAAAAATCTTCTCGGTTTACAGTTACGAGGTCGTAAAGCTGAAAGAAATCAATCCAACGTTGTTCGAAAAGATGACGAATCTAGTGATGAAACATTAAACATGGGCAATAATCCGACGAAATCGGATATTGAAACAATTGGTGCTCGCTTAACCCTGACACCAACAGATGACCATGACCTATCTATTGAATATGAACAAACTCACCAATGGTATGACAATAGTAAGGGACAACTCGGTACCCTAGGTGCAAATGGTGGTTATGCGGAAGCACAAAAGTACAATCGTGATAAATATATTCTCGCGCATACATGGAGAAGTGAATTTGGTAATTTAGAATCAAGTATTAGTAATATTCAGACGGAAACTATCGGTCGCCTAATTCCTTCTCGTGCGCAGAACGGCTCTCAATCCATCACGCCAAGACTATTGGAAAGCGAAGATACGACTTTTGATTCTAAATTTACCACTCAATACTTTTCTAATCACAATATCACTCTAGGTGGTCAATGGTGGGAAGCTAATATCAAAGATGGTTTACGTGCCAATAAAGAAATCTCCTTTAAACAGCTAGGTCTTTTCGCTGAAGATACATGGTCAATCACAGATAGTCTGGCACTTACGCTTGGCTTACGGTACGACGACCATGATACCTTCGGAGACTTCTGGACTCCTCGTGCTTATTTGGTCTGGAATGCGAATGACAACTGGACGTTCAAAGGTGGATATAACGAAGGATACAAAGCACCGAGGCTTGAACGCTTAACTAATGGCATCTATAACGTTGGTGGACAAGGCAGAATCCCCCTCTTTGGAAATCCAGATTTAAAACCTGAAAAAAGTAATAACTTCGAAATTGGAACGTATTTTAGTAATGGTTCTAATTTTGATGCAAACATGACAGCATTTTATAGCCAAGTTAAAGACAAAATCGTAACTGGAGCAATTGAAAGAACTTGTGATGCTGCCAGTAGTGATGCTTTTGGTGGAAAAATTGCTTGTGAAAACTTTATGGCAAGCGTTGGCACACCTTGGCTAATGGAAAATGGAGATACAGGAACCCGCTCTTGGAACGTTACCCGACCGACCAATGCTGAAAAAGCTGAAATTTATGGGGTAGAAACAGGCTTTAACTGGGAGTTTGTACCTGATTGGAAGTTTGGTATCAACTACACATGGACAAACACTGAGATTAAAGACAAGAGTATTGGGAATCCACCACTTAACGATACTCCTGAACATATTGCCAATGCTTCACTTAAATGGCAGGCAGATGACAATATCCAACTTTGGGCTCGTGGTGAATACCGCAGCGAAAGGGCTCGCTACCTTAAAACTTATCAAAATATGAGTACTGCAGAAAAAAATGCTTACGATGCTTTGGGTGATTACAAAGAATATGCCTTATTACATGTAGGCTCTAATTTTAATATCACACCAAACTGGAACTTGGGCGTTGCTCTGTATAATGTTTTTGATAAGAATTTCAATGACTATGAGCGTGTTGGTACTAGCTATTATAACCGCTACAGTAATACCCAAGAAGGTCGTCGTGTCCAACTGAGTACAACTTTCTCCTTTTAATTTTTCATAGTATCAATACAACCATTGGTTATTAGACTATCTAATAACCAATGGAAATAAAAGGGATCTTTATCATCAAAGCTTAGATAAAACTTTCTTTAGCGATATTTAATAGAACGAACGCCTATCAGCTAAAAACAAAAACTGATATTCAAATTTTTTTCACAATTAAAATGTAAAACAACGAATCTAAATTAAAAGTTAATATTTAAAAAACAATCGTTTTTTTAGATTAAATAAAGAAATCAACAAATTAACATCTCTATGTAACAATAAAGTGCAGAAGTTAATTTAAGTTTTCACTGTAACAAATAGAAACAATTGAAAAAAACAATCCAAAACAAATGAATATAGAAATGACAATGATTATCCTTTGCATGAATTTTTACATACTCAGGCGTGTTCAATGTCTTTTATTAAGTCACGTAAGAAAATAGTCTCTTCTGCAATCGCATCATCTCTTAGTGTTATTGCCGTTCCAGCTATCGCACAAGAGCAACCTGTGCAACTTCCAACAATTCATGCTCAGGCTACCCAAGAAGAATCTTTTAAGGTCGACCAGTCTGCTAATGCAAAGTTTGTTGCTCCGTTAAAAGACACACCAAAATCGATATCCATTCTTTCTCAAAAACTGATTAAAGATACTAACTCAAATACTTTACTTGAAGCTTTACGCTATGAACCAGGTATCACATTAGGCGCAGGTGAAGGTGGTACACCTTTTACAGATATGCCATATATTCGTGGTTACAGTGGTCAATCGTCTATTTATGTCGATGGTGTACGCAATACCACATCTCAAAATCGCGATATGTTTGCGATTGAACAAGTTGAAGTCATTAAAGGTTCTTCTTCCGCACTTGGTGGTGGTGGCAGTGTCGGTGGCAGTATTAATCTTGTACCTAAAGTTGCGCATACAGGCGATGTTTATCAAGGCAGTATCCAAAGTGGCACAGACAATTATCGTCATATTCAATTGGATGCAAATAAAGACTTTGGTAATGGCGTTGCTGGTCGTGTCGTGGTCATGGGGCATGAAAATGAGAAAGCAGGTCAACATAATGGTGCAGAGTTTGCACGTGCAGGTATCGCATCAAGCCTTGCTTTTGGTCTAGATACCGCAACACGTGGCACATTCAATTATTACTATCTTCGTAGTAATGATGAACCCGATGCAGGGATTCCATTTAATAATGCAAATCCAACTAAAGTTCCTGCGGGCGTAACAGTTACCCCAGGTGATGGTCGACCAGTAGATGTTAAGACAGGAACTTACTATGGCTGGAAAAATCGTGACTTTGATAAGCGCGAAAACCACATTGGCACATTTAAGTTAGAACACGATTTTAATGAAAATTTAACATTGTCAAATGTAGCAACCTATAACAAATCAAAGTCTGATTATGTGTATACCAACGCAGATGACTCAAAAGCTAATATTTATAGAGGTACAATTGTACGTCGTGCTTTAAGTCGTATTTTAGATACAGATGCATATAGCGACCAACTATCATTAAGAGGCAAATTTAATACAGGAACGTTAAAACATTCATTTAATGTTGGCACTGAATGGAGCCTCCAAAAAACTGATCAAGGGATGCATACATTTACAAATGCAGCTGGTCAAAAAACATCAACAGTTTTGCAATCCAATATCGATAACTGTAATGCTACTGCTGCCGCAGCGAATGCATGGTGTACAAGTTTAAATAATCCATCAAATGGTTTATTCACTGATACATTAGGCAGTATTAAAGGGCAATCGACAACACGAAGCCAAACCGTTTCTATTTATGCTTTAGATAGTATCGAGCTCACACCTCAATGGCTTGTTAATTTAGGCGCGCGTTGGGATAAATTTGAAACTGAAAAAAAATACAATAAGGATGTTTTTGGAACGACGAATGGAGCATATAACACGACCATTAGCATTCCTAAAGGCACCAAGTACGAAAGCGACTCAGATTTCTTCACTTATCAAGCTGGTTTAGTCTTTAAGCCAACTGAAGCTGGCAGCATTTACGCGAGTTTTGCAACTTCCGCAAACCCAGTTGGTGTTTTAGCTGAGGGTGATAGCAGCGATAATGCATTAGGTACGACAGACGTTATTAATAATCTCAAGCCCGAAGAAGCTCGTACTTTTGAAATCGGTACTAAATGGGATCTATTTAATGAGCGAGCGAATTTAACTGCTGCTATTTTCCGTACTGAAAAGCAAAATACCCGTATTCAAATTGATCCAACAACGACAACCAATGCTGGTGAAAGTAAAGTAGACGGCTTTGAAGTCAGCTTAAACGGAAAAGTGACCAACAAGTGGGATATTTCTGCAGGTTATAGCTACTTAGACAGCGAAATCACTAAAGCCGCTTACACAGCTGTTGCTCAAGAAGGAAAACCACTTCCATTCGTTGCAAAAAACAGCGCAACTTTATGGTCAACTTACCGCGTATTACCAAGCTTAACTCTCGGTGCTGGTGCTGAATATCGTGATCGTGTCTATGTAAATACGACTGCGCCAAAGTTTCTTCCAACTTATACAATCTATAATGCTATGGCGAAATATGATGTAAATAAGAATGTGAATGTACAACTTAACGTGAATAACATTGGTGATAAACGTTACTTCACAAGTGCGCATGCAGCACACTATGCTTTTGAAGGAAATGGTCGTAACGCAGTATTAGCAATCAACTTTAAATACTAAGCAAAAAACCATAAAATATTTATGGAATTAAACTAAGTTCGTATAAAATAGCCTCACCATGAGGCTATTTTTACACATGCAGCAAATACTCAAAAGGTGTCTATTGTGATTCATCATATTCCCAATGTATTAACGAAAGAGCAAGTTATAGAGTTCCGTCGATTAATAGAAGATGCAAATTGGGTGGGAGGAAAAGTCACCGCGGGTACTCTCTCCGCTTCAGTGAAACAAAATCAACAACTTTCAGAACAAGATCCACTGACCCATGCGCTTAGCGAGATTGTGATTAAAGCAATTTGGCAAAATCCATTATTTCAAGCCGCAGCACTTCCTCATAAAATCATTCCGCCCCTGTTTAACCGTTATGATGAATCTGAGAGCTTTGGTTTTCATGTTGATAACTCGATTCGTCTTATTCGAGGAACTTCAGAGCAAATCCGTACCGATTTATCATGTACCTTATTTTTAAGTGAACCTGAAGAATATCAGGGCGGTGAACTGGTCATTGAAGATACATATGGCTATCATGAAGTTAAACTATCAGCTGGTGATGCTGTGCTTTATCCCTCAACCAGTTTGCATGAAGTCAGCAGTATTAGCACAGGAACCCGTTTCGCCTCATTTTTTTGGGTACAAAGTCTAGTTCGGGATGATAGTAAACGTCATTTGCTTTTCACTTTAGATGAAAGTATCCGTGAGTTACGTAAAACTCATGGTGATGCTTATTCAGAAGTGATGAAGCTCACCAATATTTACCATAACTTGATTCGTATGTGGTCTGAGTTATAAGTCAAACACTTTTCACAGCTTAGAGATAAATTTAACTTTTTTATCTCTAATTTATAAAATAATGGGAAATTTTCCCTATAAAAATTAAAATAGTGCAAAAAACAGGGAAATATTTCCCACTCATTCAAATTAAAATGTTTTATAGACCTTTGCAGTCGTCTGTATTTTCGCCTAGACTGAATATAGTTAGATGATTAATATAACTGCAAAATTAAATATCCACTATTATGCATGGTAGATGATGAAAACAAATCGCGGCTTTACCCACCCGTCTCATACAACACATCTCGCTGCTCTTCTCCTGATTCTGCGCCTCGCGCGCGTATAAATTTTTTGCCTACTTTATTTAGGCACTCGATCCCCGAATTCGCTTTAAATTAATTCTTATAGACACCATATATATTTGTAGCACGTTGCTTTTAATTTGACTCAGCAACCATGCTACGACAAGGAGTTATCTCATGATGTTGGCTGACCCAAGCAAAAAATATCGCCGTATGTACCAGCGAGTAGATTTACCAGATCGCCAATGGCCGAATAATGAAATCAACCAAGCACCGATTTGGATGAGTACCGATCTTCGTGATGGTAACCAAGCAATTTTTGAACCGATGGATATGGATCAGAAATTAAAAATGTTCCATATGTTGGTTAAAATCGGTTTTAAGCATATCGAAATTGGCTTTCCATCAGCATCTCAAATTGACTTCGATTTTACGCGTAAATTGATTGAAGAAAATTTGATTCCTGATGATGTTTATATCGAAGTTTTAGTGCAAGCACGTGATCATTTGATTGAACGTACTTTTGAAGCTTTAGTTGATGCGAAACGTGCAATTGTGCATATCTATAACTCTAACTCGCCAACGTTCCGTCAAAAAGTATTGAATGTAGATGCAAATGGTGCAAAGCAACTTGCGATTAATGCAGCAAATAAAGTCAAAGAATCTGCTGCGAAATATCCTGCAACAGACTGGATTTTCCAATACAGCCCAGAATGTTTTTCTGCAACGGAATTAGAAGTTGCCAAAGATG